>ENA-UONT01000318-UONT01000318.1-human-gut-metagenome-genome-assembly--contig:-CS20-NODE-318-length-64280-cov-15.693982_pt1 | contig 64280 bp, 57 predicted proteins | sample MGYA00242459_ERZ724006 | MGnify/ENA metagenome assembly ERZ724006 | reverse complement strand
GGTATGCACTACTTCCAGCCCGACGGCAAGATGTTTGTTCCTGACCTGGAGACCGGTGTCAAGAAGATCGTCAATGAAAACGGCAAGCTCTACTTTACGATCGACGGTGTTAAGATGACCAACGGACTCAACGAGCTGGACGGCGAGTACTACTACGCACAGACTAACGGTGAACTTGTAGTCGGCAAGACTGGCTGGGTCAGCCAGAAAAACGGCCTGATTCCCGACAAGGGTGACTGGTACGCCTTTGATGAAATGGGAAGACTGCAGAAAACCGGCTTTGTCACCGGCAATGACGGCTATGTATACTACTATGACGACTGTGTTATGGCACTCGGCTTTACCAAGATCGGTGAGGACTACTACTTCTTCAATGCAGGCAGCGGCAAGTTGTACAAGGACACCACTCTGTGGGTCGGAAGCAACAGCTATGGCGTAGAGCCTGGTATGCACTACTTCCAGCCCGACGGCAAGATGTTTGTTCCTGACCTGGAGACCGGTGTCAAGAAGATCGTCAATGAAAACGGCAAGCTCTACTTTACGATCGACGGTGTTAAGATGACCAACGGACTCAACGAGCTGGACGGCGAGTACTACTACGCACAGACTAACGGTGAACTTGTAGTCGGCAAGACTGGCTGGGTCAGCCAGAAAAACGGCCTGATTCCCGACAAGGGTGACTGGTACGCCTTTGATGAAATGGGAAGACTGCAGAAAACCGGCTTTGTCACCGGCAATGACGGCTATGCATACTACTATGACGACTGCGTTATGGCACTTGGCTTTACCAAGGTTGGTGAGAACTACTACTTCTTCAATGCCGGCAGCGGCAAGATGTATAAGGATACCAACCTGTGGGTCGGAAGCAACAGCTACGGCGTAGAGTCCGGTATGCACTACTTCCAGTCCGACGGCAAGATGTTTGTTCCTGACCAGGAGACCGGCGGCAAAAAGATTGTCAGTGAAAACGGCAAGCTCTACTTTACGATCGACGGCGTCAAGATGACCAACGGACTCAACGAGCTGGACGGCGAGTACTACTATGCTCAGCCCAATGGCATCCTTGTAGTCAGTGCTACAATTTGGGTCAGCCAGAAGAACGATCTGATCCCCAAAAAGGGAGATTGGCATGCGTTCGACACTGAAGGAAAGCTGATCAAGACCGGTTTTGTCACCGGCGGCGGAGATACATATTACTACGAGGATAATGTATTGGCCGTGGGCTTTACCAAGGTCGGCGAGGACTATTACTTCTTCAACGCCGGCAGCGGCAAGATGTATAAGGACACCACTCTGTGGGTCGGAAACAACAGCTACGGCATCACCGGCGGTATGTATCGTTTTGGCACAGATGGAAAAATGGTACAGGGGTAAGAGCATAGCTTTTTAGAAACAAAACCATACGGGGCTTCACAGCTATAGTGAAGCCCCGTGTCGTATGACAGTTCGCGGTATCAACGTATGAGGTATGTATATGAAATTCAGCATTGTCGTCCCGGTTTATAATGCAGAACCCTTTCTGGACTCTTGCATTCAATCAGTTGAATCACAGCTCTCTTCAGATTGGGAGCTGATCCTGATCGACGACGGTTCATCGGATAAGAGCGGTAAAATGCTGGATGACTATGCGATGAAGGATTCCAGAATTCATGTGATCCATCAGGAAAACTGCGGTCAGTTTTATGCACGTCAGAAGGGTGTCAGCTTGTCGACCGGTGATTATATTGTGTTTCTGGACAGCGATGACGCGTTGGAACCTGAATGCCTAAAAGTGATACAGCGTGCAGTTTGTGATCACGATCCGGATATCGTCTTATATACAGGACGTATTTTCAAGGACGGCGCAGATGCGGGACGAAGTGTTGGAGATATAGCATCTGCTGAGCTGGAACTTTCTGCGCACTGGCTGAAAAAACAGCTGATCTCCTCGCATCGCTTCAACTCCCTTTACCTGAAAGCATTTCGCAGAGAAGTCTTTAACGGAGATACTACCGATTACTCATGCTTTTATGGAACGCACTGCGGCGAAGACAAGGCGCAGCTGCTGTACCCTGTGACGAACGCAAAAAAGATCTGGTACCTTCCGGATCGACTGTACCAGTATCATCAGCGCACTGACAGTACGATGCATCAATGCCGACCGGATGCGATTTCTCGAATGATGGCAGGGGAAATGTTTACGCTCCTTTACCAATTTATGCAAACATGGGGGATGACGGAGCCTGCAGATCTGGAAGAGGTTGCTGTTTATTACCTGAAAAATTACTTATCGGTCTATTATAACTGCCGAAAATGCTGCACAGCAAAGGAACGTCAGATCCTGAGACAGTATCCGTGGAATAAAGAGATCGATAAAACGGCAATGCGGTATTTCTTCAGTTCCAGATTAACTGTGAAAGAAAGAGCAAAACTGCTGGCAGCGCTGGCAAGGGCGTGACAGAAGCGATGGAGCAGATAACGAAACCAAGGAAAACAGACGAATCAAAACTGAATATCCTGACGCAGCTTCTCAATCAGCTTGTTACAACGGCCTGCGGAATTTTGATCCCGCGGATCCTGATTGCAGCCTATGGCTCTGAGGCTTACGGTATCTCAGCCTCAATCGCCCAGTTCCTGTCCTACATTACCTTGTTTGAGGGTGGAATAGGCGGCGTTGCTCGTGCAAAGCTTTATGGGCCGCTTGCAAAAATGACACTTCAGAAACAAGCTCGGTATATTATGCGGTAAGAGAATTCTTCAATCATGTCGCGGCCGTATTTGTTGTCTACAGTGTCATTCTGGGACTTTGTTATCACGATTTGGCCCACGTGACAATTTTCTCAAAGACGTATATTTTCCTGCTTGTATTATCTATCGGTCTGGCTACATTAGCAAAGTACGTAGGAGGTCTGGCAAACCTTACCCTGATCGTTGCGGACAAAAAAGCGTATGTCAACAATCTGATCATGGTTGGCACCACGATGATCAATACAGCCGCAGTTGCTATTCTGGTCAGAATGGGTGCCGGGCTGGTGTTTGTAAAACTTGGTAGCAGTCTCATTTTTGTTGTGCGGCCAGTTCTCTATGCGGTTTATGTCAAGAAGCATTATATTCTTACCCGGAGCAGCAAAAAAACTGCCTTGGATCAAAAATGGACAGGGATCGGTCAGCATATCGCATATTTCCTTCATAAGAACACGGATATAGTGCTTCTTACTCTGCTGGCGGATTTGCGTTTAGTTGCGGTCTACTCCGTACATAACATGGTGATCAACAGCATTCGCTCCATTACAGAAGCTCTTTCAGGCGGCATGGAGGCGGTATTTGGTGAGTGTATAGCCAAAGACGACAAATCAGCTCTCCAGAAAACTTACCGGAAATATAAAACACTACTATCGGCAGGCACACTGGTTCTGTTTTCCTGCGCAGGGATATTGATCGTCCCGTTCATCAGGCTCTACACAAAGGGAATAACCGATGTGAATTATATTCAGCCTGCATTTGCCTGGGTTTTCCTCCTCGCGGAGGCAGTGAACTGTCTGGTGCTGCCTTGCTCAAGCCTGCCGGTGGCAGCTGATCATTTGAAGCAAACACGCTGGGGAGCCTATAGCGAAGCTTTGATCAACATCATTCTTTCCTGCATCCTGATCAAGTGGGAGCCGCTGCTTGGCGTTGCAATCGGAACTCTGGTCGCAACGGTGTTCAGAGCGATCTACTACATGGCCTACTCCGCAAAGAATATATTGCGTCTGCCGATTCATAGGATCCTGCTTACGTTCTTCGTGACGATCCTCCTTTTATTTGCAGTCACATTATGCGGCGTTTTAATGATCCGGACAGTGGTGATAAAAAACTTCATCTCCTGGACGCTATGTGGTGGGCTGTGCTTCCTGATCATAGCACTTCCTGCAGCCTTTGCAGCACGAAAAATATGCAGCAAATAGCCTGCTCGCGCTATTGCAGGTTCCAAAAAAAGTTAGGGGTATCCGGTTTTTCCGGATACCCCAAGCTTTTTCAACTCGCTTTACAGCTTGCGTATCTCGCAGGCGAAAGCACCGTTATCGAATATCTCAATCAGCGCCCAGGTCAGTTCCCTGCCGCGCCCTGCGGTGCCGGGGTTCAGGACCTGCACCCCGCCTATCTGCTCATAGTAGGCCTGATGCGTGTGGCCGAACATGGCAAGCTGTGCGCCCGCCTCCTGCGCGGCATAGACAAGTGAATCCACGCGCCCGTAGCTGACGTTATACAGGTGCCCGTGCGTGATAAACGCCTTGACCGGGCCGAGCTGAACGACGTCCTTTTCCGGCGCGAGCGGCATAAGATCGCAGTTGCCGCAGACGCTGTAGACCGGCAGCCCCGGGAACTCGTGCCGCAGCTCGACCGCGTCCCGGTCATGGTCGCCGAGATGTATCGCGGCGTCGGGGCGGCAGCGGCGGACGGCTTCGAGCATAAGCTCGTTGTTTGAATGGGTATCGGAAAAAACGGCGACTTTCATATATTTGATCCTTTCGCAATTATCATGGGCGCTTACTGTGAATATAATAAAACGAACAGGGGTGAGATGCAATGCAAAATTTTGAACAGCTTGGCCGGGAGCTTGAGCGCCGCGGCAAGACCGAGCAGATAAAGCAGCTTGCCGAGTCCGAGGATGGGGCGAAGCTTGCAAAGCTTATCGACGCAAACGCCGTCGAGCAGGCCGCCAAAAGCGGCGACGGCGAAGCGCTGCGCAGTCTGCTCAGCTCCATGCTGAGCACTCAGGAGGGAAAGCGTCTTGCGGAAAGTGTGCGCCGGATGATGGAAAATTAGGCGCACAGCGCAGTAAACGGGAGGTGAAGCGGCCGTGAGCGAGCTTGAGGACAAAATAAACGGCATACTCGGCGACCCAGCGCAGATGGAAAAAATCGCGGGACTGGCAAAGTCGCTCATGGGCGGCGGTGACAGCGGGGATGCACCGGCGGAGAAAACGAAGAGCGCAGGCGGCGGGCTGGACTCGCTCATGCAGAGTCTGAGCGGCAGCGACGGTGCCATCGACCCGGCGATGCTCGCGCGGCTCAGCCGCGCATTCTCATCGGGCGCGGGGGAGAAAAAGCAGGAGCGCGCACTGCTGGAGGCGATGAAGCCATACCTGTCCGAAAAGCGCAGGAGCAAGATGGATAAAGCCATCAAGCTTGCCCGGCTTGCGTCGATAGCGCGCATAGCCATGGGCGAGATGGGAGGAGACAGCAGTGATTAACCGCTATCAGGGAAACAGCGGGCGCGTTGAGCGCTTCCCGGAGAGCGGGGAGGAGCGGCGCGCGCCGCCGAGGGAGCAGATACCGCGGCGGCAGCCTCCGCCGCCGGTGCGGCCGAAGCCGCCGAAGCCCGCTCCCGGCGGGCTGCTCAACGGGCTTGGAGATATAGGGCGGCTGCTGCCGGATAAGATAGGCGAACTGGAAACGGATGACATCATCCTCCTGCTCATTCTCTATCTCATGTACCGAGAGAGCGGCGACAGTGAGCTGCTGATAATAATGGGCGCTATGTTTCTGCTGTAGTCAGCAAATCTGCACGTTCGTAGAGAGATGAATATACAGAGCCGCCTATCATTCCGCAGGCATACTTTTTAATTTCTGTTTTAATTTGCTTTCAAGGCAATTTAAGAGCGCCTTATACCATAACAACAGCTATGGTATAAGGCGCTCTTATTTTTTACAGAAAGAGGATATGAACATGAATTTGGATTGGACTATCCTGCACTGGATACAGGATACGCTGGTCTGCCCGGCGCTGGATTTCCTGATGCCGAAGATCACGCTGCTCGGAGACGGCGATGCGGTCTGGCTCCTTGCGGTAGCAGCCCTGCTTATCACGAAGAAATACCGCAGGTATGGCGTGCTTCTTCTGGTCGCGCTGGCGCTTGGGGTGCTGACCGGAAACCTGACCCTGAAGCCGCTGATCGCAAGGCCGCGCCCGTGCTGGGTGGATGAAAGCGTAAGACTGCTGATCCCAAACCCCACCGACTATTCTTTCCCGTCCGGGCATACGCTCTCGTCCGTTATCGGCGCAACGGTGCTGACCAAGGCGAACGCTAAGTTTGGCCTCGCCGCCATACCGCTTGCTGCCCTCATCGCATTTTCAAGGCTTTATCTCTATGTCCATTATCCGACGGATATCCTTGGAGCGGCGGTGCTCGGCGTCGCGATTGGGCTTTTGGTCTGCGCTGCCGGAGGCCGGGTCATAACGGCACTTACCGAAAGGGCATCGCCTCCCGCTTCGGCTGGTACGCTGCAACGGCGCTGTGTATCCCCTGCGTGTGCTTCGGCACATGGCTGGTGTTCACCGCGGTGCGGCTGCTGACGCGCCGAAGCCGCGAAGTACTCAGAGCATAGAAACAACACCGTTTTTCCTCCGCGTGATACAAAATTTTATTCTTTGTATATTGCCCGGAATAATTCTGCGTTATATAATAGCAGCAGTGGATAGGTAATATTTTCACAAGGAGGAGTACAAATGAGCAAAAACGTTATATTCTGTTATTCCGGCAGCGGCAACTGTCTCGACATCGCAAAAAACATCGCAAAGCGCCTTGGAGACACAGACATTGTTATGATGCGCGCAGAGCCTGAGGTGAAAGACGTGCGCGGCGCAAAGCGTGTCGGCTTCGTGTTCCCGTGCTACGCAGGCGGCCTGCCCGGCGATGTGGAGAAGTTTGTCTCCGAGCTGCGCGTCGACCCCGAGAGCTACACTTTCGGCGTCGTGTGCTATGCCGGTTACCCCGGCGTGGGCATGGCGAAGATCCATGACATCGTGCCGCTGGATTACTGGGCGGGCATAACCCACCAGTGCTCCTGCATATGGCTCATGCCGCACAATCTGATGCTGCCCCCGCTCGATGCGGAGAAGGCACAGGCGCGCTCCGAGAAGCTGGCGGCGAAGATCGCGGACGACATTCTCTATGTCAAGCACCTCAGCGGACGCCCGCTGTCGAACCCCGTGAACGCCCTCGAAGCAAAGGCATGGCCGATGCTCTCGGGCAAGAAAGCCGCAAAGATGACCGTGACAGACAGCTGCGTCGGCTGCGGCCAGTGCGCAAGGCTCTGCCCGCGCGGGAATATCAGCATAGTCGATGGCAGGGCAAGCATCGGCACGAACTGTATCGGCTGCCTGAGCTGCCTGCAGTACTGCCCGAAGCAGGCGATAAACATGGGCGGCGCGACCGTCAAGCGCGAGCGCTACCATAACCCCAATGTTTCCGCCGCCGATCTTTGCCAGAAAGTCATTCACATCGACTGACGAAATATACGCTTACACCAACACCGCCCCCGCCGTCAACTGACGGCGGGGGCGGTTCAGCTTGTCAAAGAAGCTCTTAAAGCTTCTTTGACAAGCTGAGCTCTCACGAAGGGAGAGCCAAGGTCGGGTGCCACGCTGCATAGCATTTTAATGATAAACCATATACACCGCTGTGGTATGCGCACCATATTGTAACTATTTGTTTCCTGATCTTCCTTGTATTTGAGACTGTTACCAGATATACTATATAAGTAAAATAGTCTCTTTTGAAAGGAGCCGGACGATATGAGGAAGAATTCATGGAAGACGCTTCTGTCCGTTTTGCTGCTGCTCGCGCTGCTCGTGAGCATGCTGCCCTTCGCCGCTTTCGCGGAGGGCGACCAGACAGCGGCCGCGCAGACTGAGGAGCCGGCAAAGACAGAGGATGTTCCCAAGGTCGAGGAAAAGACCGGGGACACTCCCAAGGCTGACGGTAAGACCGACGCGACCAAGACAGATGAGAAGTCCGGAGACACCGTCAAGGACGAATCCAAGGACGTCCCGAAGGACGACGCAGCCAAGGATGGATCAAAAGACGCACCTAAGGACGACGCGGCCAAGGATGAAAATAAAGACACGCCCATCGGCGATACAGAGCAGCCCGCCAAGGGCAGCTCTGAGGACGCCGCGCCCAAGACGGTCGACATCACCCTTACCTATGACGCAAACGGCGGAACCGGCTCGTGCAGCGAGAAGAAGACCTTTAATGTCGGAGAAGAGTATACCTTCACGGTAAAGCCTCGCTTCGATACCGGCATAGACAGAGCCAAACACGCCTTCCTCTATTGGACTATAGATAAAGATGGCGAGCGGGATCGATACAACGGCAATAATCAAATAACCGTCACCGGGGACACCACGCTCTATGCCCAGTGGCAATATGTACCCCAGAAGATCAATATTCTCTATTCCCCCAACTACAGCAGCATGGAGCCGGTTGTGTCTGAGTCTGCCACAGAGGGCGAGAGCTACCCCGTGTTGGGTAGTAATACGTTCCGGCCTCCCTACAACAAGTATTTTGTCAACTGGAACACCGCGTCGGACGGCAGCGGAACGCCTTATGAAGCCGATTCGGTGATAACGGCTCCCGGCGACAACCTTATTCTTTACGCTCAGTGGGCAGATAATCCCAAATGGTCAGAGCTTGACATCAGCGTGACCGCTGCGCCGGAGAATCCAACGCTCGGCGAGACGATCACCTATACCGTGACTGTCACCAACAACACCGGTCTTACGCTGAGCGGTATAACGATCAACAACGGCATGAACAGCTACAACAGTATTTCAATGCTGAGCCTCCAGTCCTCATCAAGTGACGGATGGGCCCTCACGAGCACCAGCGAAGGTAACCTTTGTTATTTCTATAGGGACCTTGCCCCCGGCGCTTCCTCCTCCTATAAGCTAACGACCAGCTTCATCAATGCCGACAACAAGACCGCCACGTGCACAGCGGCAATAACGTCGATATCCGCCGACGGCCGTGACCCTGTGAATGGCGACTTCGGCAGCGATTCGACAACAGCGACCTTATCGGGAATCGACTGGTCGAAGCTCACGATCGAAAAGAAGGTCGACAAGGCCACGGCACAGCCCGGCGAGACGCTTAACTATACCATAACGGTCACCAATAACACAGGCTACGATTTGTCATATATATGCGTTAAGGATACATTCCCATCGTGTATTCAGGGATTCTCCGGCACAGACAGCAATGTTAAATGGAAATATACCACTCGCCCAGACAGCATAGAGGCCAAGCTTCAAGACGGTCTTAAAGCGGGCACCAACGCATTCTTTTCCGTGGAGGCGACACTGACCAGTAATGCTTCCGGAACCGCTGTGAACACAGCACAAATTACCGAAGCAAAAAGCGAGCACTACACTATGCCCAGCGGTGCCGGCAACAGCGCGACGGCTACGACAAGCATAGAACGCGCTCCGGGCTCGGACTTGCCGGGGCTTACCATCAGCGTGACCCCTAACACGTCCATTGCGGATATCAATCAGGAATTTACTTATACCGTAGAGATTACCAATAACACCGGAAAACATTTGAAGATAGTACGCGTCAGCAACGGTTTGCCTACCGGTGTTGAAAGGCTTGGGAACCGCGCTGTTGAGGGCTCGTGGCATTTGAATACCAATTCGTCCACAGCCATTTTGTCAGCTAATCTTATCGGTGAGAAAGGACTTCCGGACGGCACTTCTGCCTCTTATAACGTAAACGCAAAATTCTCATACTATAAGACGGCTACAACTGCCACGAATAAAGCAGATATATACGAAGTAAGAATAGGCAATGATATCACTTCCGGAAACTTCGGCACAGCTTATGCTGAAGTATACTCATTGAAGAATCTCACCATAGAGAAGACCGTTGACAAGTCCACGGCAAAACCCGGTGATACGCTCACCTATACCGTAGAAGTCACCAACAACACTGATACCGATCTAGACGAGGTATACGTTGAAGATTCCCTGCCCGGTACGCTTGCATATACCGGCAGTACACTGGTCGACGGGGCGACCGGAACGCTCTCGCATGATTCGCAGCTCGGCACCGTGACCGCCAAGGTCACCGGCCTTAAGAAAGGCGCAGCCGCCAAATATACCGTAACGGCAAAGGTCAATGCCGATGCTTCCGGTGAAATCAACAGCCTTGCAAAAATTACCAAAGCAGTGCGCGGCACTGACACCGTCGATATCACCACCACCAAAGAAGCTTCCGCAAAGACGACTGTTTATACCCCCGTCCCGGTCAATGTCACAGTCCTGTTCGCCGGACTCAAGGACGTCTCTCAGGTTCCTGCGGGGTATAAGCTCACCGGCGCGGACGGCAACCCCTTCCTCAAGGGAGAAATCAAGCTTGACCCGGCTGAGAGCAAGACCGGTCATGTTTTTCGCAAGTTCTCCACCGAAGAGTATGTGCGGCTCGGTCAGGAATACTCCCTGAGCTTCACGCAGTCGGACTACGACATTCCCGGCTATATCTGCACGCTGACAACGGAGACCGATCCGATCAAGGTCACTGCCCAAGACGCGATCGCCGGTATCAATGCTGAAATAACGCTCAGCTACGTCAAGGAAAATCTTTACACCTATCCGTCCCTGACGGTGCGCACCTACTTCAAGGGTCTGGCGAAGCTGCCCGACAGCTTCGGCTATAAGCTGAACTGCGTCAGCGCACCGGAGGATGTGATCGCCTTCCAAGGCCCGCTTGCTCTCACCCCAGGAACTGAGAACGGCGTACCGTACCTCGAGTTTTCCGCAAAGAATGTCACCCTCCAGGCCGGTACAGAGCTGACCTTCGGCTTCACCCAGTCGGGATATGACGTTCCCGGTTATCTCTGCGCGCTTGGAAGCAGCACTTTCAAATTCACGCTCCCCGTGCCAACGACCGACGTCCGTCAGCCCATCCTGCTGAAGATCGAGAACACATATACCCAGCCCGATTGGAGCAAGCTCACCATCACGAAGACCGCGGATAAGACCAGCGCGACTCCCGGCTCGGTCGTGAATTACACCGTCACCGTGACGAACAACACCGGCGTCGACCTGAGCGATATCATCGTGGCAGATAAGCTCGATTCCAGACTACGCTATTCCAGCAGCACCGGCGATTACGACACCGGAACGGGCACATGGACGGTCGCGAGCCTTGCAAACGGCAAGTCCGTGACCCTCACGCTGACCGTGAAGCTCAAGTACGGTCTCGCCGCCGGGTCTGTGATAGAGAACACGGCCTCCGTCACCGAAGCTGCTGCAGCCGGTCTGATCTATGATCTCAGCGGCCAGAAGCTTAATGACAGCGTCTCCGTCACCGTGACGAGCGGCAAGGGCTCACCGAGAACCGGCGATGATTCGAACCTCGGCCTGTGGATAGCCGTGATGACGGCGTCCCTCGCATGCGCAGGCGCGGCGGCAGTTATCTATAGGAAGCGCCGCGGCTGAGTGAAAACCGAATAAAAGCAAAACATCCCCCGCCGTCAGCTGACGGCGGGGGGTGTTGTTTTTGGTTTTTGCTTATTTGTACTTGTGGGCGTCCTGAAGCACCATTTCCTTGACCTTGAGCAGCCTGACCTTGGTAGAGTTCTCGTTCTCCTCAAGCTTCATGGAGATATATTTGATGTTCTCCTCAAGCTCGGGGATCATAACGTACTCCAAGGCGTTGACGCGGCGGCGGGTCTTTTCTATCTCCTCTGCGAGCAGCTGCATGGTCTTCTCGACCTGCGCCAGCTCCAGCATATCCTCGAACACCTTGGCCATCTTTTCCAGCGCGTCGTCCAACTCGCCGGAGGTCTGGGCAAAGCCGTAGGGATAAACCTCAGAGGGATCGTTATTCTTGGTATGGAAGCTGTACACCGGGACGTTGACGCTCATAATGTTCTTGAAATCCATGCCGAGCTCGACGCTCTGGCGCGGATACAGCAGCGCCTGCTCCAGCATCTCGGGAGACATGATAGAGCTTGCGACCTGCAGGGACGCGAAGGCTCCGGTCAGCCCTTCCTCGACACGGGTACGCAGCTGCTTATTGAGCTTGACCACATCCATGAACTGGCGCATCAGCTCATCGCGCTTGTCCTTGAGCAGCTTATGGCCGCGGCGCGCGGTCTTGAGCCTGCCCTTGAGCTGGTTGAGCACCATTCTGGTCGGGGTTATCGTCTTACCTGCCAAAAAGTATCACCTCCGTAATTCAGTTAATTTGTGTTATATGGGGTCTTACTTTTTGGGCATATACTTGTCGATCATCTCGGGCTTGACACGCTTGAGTTCACGGCGCGGCAGCAGGCTCAGCAGCTCCCAGCCGAGGTCGAGGGTCTCCTCGATGCTGCGGTTGGTGGTGTTGCCCTGGCTGACATAGCGCTTTTCAAACTCATCGGCAAACTTTGCGAAGAGCTTATCGTCGTCCGACAGCGCGGCTTCGCCGAGTATGGTCATGAGCTCCTTGGCGTCCTTGCCGCGGGAGTACGCGGCGAAGAGCTGGTTCATCGTGCCGGCGTGATCCTCACGGGTCTTGCCGACGCCGATGCCCTTATCCTTCAGACGGCTCAGGGACGGCAGAACGTCGACCGGGGGCACGATGCCCTTGCGGTGCAGCTCACGGCTGAGGATGATCTGCCCCTCGGTGATGTAGCCGGTAAGGTCGGGGATGGGGTGGGTCTTGTCGTCCTCGGGCATGGTGAGGATCGGGATCATGGTGATCGAGCCCTTCTTGCCCTGACGGCGGCCTGCGCGCTCATACATGGTGGCAAGGTCGGTGTACAGGTAGCCGGGGTAGCCGCGGCGGCCGGGGACTTCCTTCTTCGCCGCGGAGACCTCACGCAGAGCCTCGGCGTAGTTGGTGATATCGGTGAGGATGACGAGCACCTGCATGTCCTTCTCGAAGGCGAGATATTCAGCCGCGGTCAGCGCCATACGCGGAGTGGCTATACGCTCGACGGCGGGGTCGTTCGCGAGGTTCGAGAAAACGACGGTACGGTCGATAGCGCCGGTGCGGCGGAAGTCCTCGATGAAGTACTCGGACTCCTCAAAGGTGATGCCTATTGCGGCGAAGACGACAGCGAAGGTCTCGTTATCGCCAAGAACCTTTGCCTGACGCGCGATCTGCGCGGCGAGAGCCGCATGCGGCAGACCGGAGCCGGAGAATATCGGCAGCTTCTGACCGCGGACGAGGGTGTTCAGACCGTCGATCGTGGAGACGCCGGTCTGGATAAACTCAGCGGGGTAGGCACGGGATGCCGGGTTCATCGGCAGGCCGTTTATGTCCATGTGCGCCTCGGCAAGAATGGCGGGGCCGCCGTCGATGGGCTGACCCATGCCGTTGAAGACACGGCCGAGCATGTCCTCGCTGACGGCGAGCTGCTGCGGATGACCGAGGAAGCGAACCTTGGTCTCGGCAAGGTTGATACCCTGCGCGGACTCGAACAGCTGCACAACAGCCTTGTTGCCCTCGACCTCGAGGACCTTGCAGCGGCGGACTTCGCCGTTGGGAAGCTCAAGCTCGCCAAGCTCGTCATAGGTGACGCCTTCAACGCCGTCGACCACCATCAGGGGGCTGGCGATCTCTCTTATGGTCTTATATTCTTTGATCATGCTTCCTCACCTCCGGCAACAACTGCGTCTATCTCAGCCTTCATTTCGGCCGCGATCGCCGCGTAATCCTCCTCAAAGGTATCCTGGTTGGCCATCTTTGCACGGCCTATCTTCTCGCGCGCGGCGATGACAAACAGGCTGTTCATGTCAGCGCCGAGCGTCAGCGCATTGCGGCAGAGAGTATCATAGCTGAGGATCATATCCAGCAGGCGGAACTGCTTTGCGTAGGAGGAGTAAGCGTCCTCGTCGACGAAGGCGTTCTGCTGGAGGAAGTCCTCGCGGATCATCTTCGCGGTCTCCATGGTGAGACGGTCAGCCGGGGACAGGGCGTCCTGTCCGACGAGGCGGACGATCTCCTGAAGCTCGCTCTCCTCCTGAAGGATGTGCATGGCCTTCTCGCGGTTCTGCATGTAGGCCTCGCCGAACTGCTCGGTGTACCACGGGCGGAGAGTGTCAACATACAGGGAGTAGGAGGTCAGCCAGTTGATGGCGGGGAAGTGTCTTGCATAGGCAAGGCTGGAGTCGAGCGCCCAGAAGACCTTGACTATACGCATGGTCGCCTGAGAGACAGGCTCGGAAATATCGCCGCCCGGAGGTGAAACAGCGCCGATAGCGGTGACGGAGCCCTGACGCTCGTCCGCGCCCATGCACTCGACGACACCGGCGCGCTCATAGAACTGAGCCAGACGGGAGGCGAGGTAGGCGGGATAGCCTTCTTCACCGGGCATTTCTTCGAGACGGCCGGACATTTCACGCAGAGCCTCTGCCCAGCGGGAGGTTGAGTCAGCCAGAACGGCGACGTCATAGCCCATGTCACGGAAATACTCGGCGATGGTGATACCGGTGTAGATAGAGGCTTCACGCGCAGCAACGGGCATATCGGAGGTGTTCGCGATAAGCACGGTACGCTTCATCAGCGGTTCGCCGTTGCGCGGGTCTTTCAGCTCGGGGAACTCCATAAGAACGTCGGTCATCTCGTTGCCGCGCTCGCCGCAGCCGATGTAGACGACGATGTCCACGTCAGACCACTTCGCGAGCTGGTGCTGCACGACGGTCTTGCCGGAACCGAAGGGGCCGGGGACGGCAGCCGTGCCGCCCTTGGCGATCGGGAAGAGCTTATCGATGATACGCTGTCCGGAGTTCATGGGACGGCTGGGGACGTACTTCTTCTCATAGGGTCTCGCGATACGGACAGGCCAGCGCTGGATCATGTTGAGCTTGTGCTCTGCGCCCTTCGCGTCCTTCACGACGGCGACGGTCTGCTCGACGGTGAACTCGCCGCTCTCGATGCTGACGACCTCGCCGGCGATGCCGTTCGGGACCATGATCTTATGCAGGATCGCGCTCGTCTCCTGGACAGTGCCGAGCACGTCGCCCGCGCGCACCTTATCGCCGGGCTTTGCGACGGGGACGAACTCCCACTTCTTCTCGCGGTTGAGCGCGGGAACGTCGATGCCTCTTGCGATGCAGTCGCCGGAGAGCTTGCGCATCTCGGGCAGGGGGCGCTGGATACCGTCATAGATATTGTCCAGCATGCCGGGTCCAAGCTCGACGGACAGCGGCATACCGGTGGTGATGACCTCGGCGCCGGGGCCGAGTCCGGAGGTCTCTTCATAGACCTGGATGGAGGCCTTGTCGCCGGTCATGTTAAGGATCTCGCCTATCAGGTGCTGAGAGCCGACACGCACAACGTCGGAGACGTTGGCGTCCGCCAGACCCTCGGCCACAACAAGCGGTCCGGAAACCTTTGTTATAGTTCCGCTCATTTACATGTTCCTTTCCAAACCGCGCAGCTTGCTGCCGCGGCTTTCGGATTGATATGGGGAGGATCAGTCTCCCAGAATATTCGTGCCGACGGCACGCTCGACCGCCGCTCTCAGAGCCGACTGGCCGAGGCCTATGGAACCCTCGCGGCCGGGGATCAGGATGATCGCCGGGGTGGGGCTGTCCTTAAATTTGTCTATCTCCGCCTGGATCTGCGCGGCGAAGTTTTCCTCAATGTAGATGATGGCGTAATCGTCGTTCTCGCGGGTGAGGCTCTTGAGGATCCTGCCTGCTTCCGCGCCGTCCGCCGCGGGGTATGTCTCAAGGCCGAGAGCCTTGAAGCCCATGACGGTGTCTCTGCCGCCGATGACAGCTATTTTATACATACAGATCACGCAGCCTTTCCCGGATGGTCTGCGAGGGGACGCCCGCAAGCCGACCCGTGAGGATCATTCTGATCGCGGTTATCTCGCCCTCGACCGCCGCCATATAGGCGACTGGCACCTCGCAGCCGTAGCTGATGAGGCGCGCGCCCTTGAGGTAGTCGTTCACGGCGTTGTCGCAGGCAAGCTCGAAGGCCGTCATGCTGCCGCCGGAGAGCGCCTCACCGCCGAGAACGGCGGCCTTCTCAAGCGCGCTGTGGGCATAGAGAGCAGCAAGGCTGTCCTTATCCGTGGCGTTCGCGACGCGCTCCGCGCCGACGTTGCCGTCCGGTATGAGCACCTCGCGCAGGAAGTCCTGCCCCTTGCCCATGCGCAGGGTGCGCACGGCGCTGCGGAGGTTCGCGCTGTCAATGAGGATGGCGGCGTAGCCGCGCAGGAACGGGCTGTCCACCTTGTCGACAGCGGCGCGAAGCTCGGTGAAGTATGCCTTGTCGAGCACGAAGTCGGCAAGCTGGGGATTCGCGGTGCGGGCAAGAGTCGCCTTGGCTTCCTCCATGGCGTTTGCCAGCGTCTCCGGCAGCATGATGCGCTTCTCTTCATTGTACAGCTCAAGCAGCTTCAGCCCCGGGATGCGCCCGGAATCGCTGAGCAGATGCTTTGCGTCCTGACCCATCGCCTCGCCCTTGATGATGGCCTTGGCGTTGTGGTAATCGTACTTGAGCTTGAAGATATCCGTAAGCGCGCTGTCGGGCGCCATTTTACCCAGCTCCTCGAAAATTGCCGAGCGGTGCTCCGCCAGAGTCTCCTCAATTTCGCCCGCGCTCATTGCCGACATGTCGGGGTACCCGCAGTCGGTCAGGAGCTTTGCGGCGTCCTCAAAGGCGGCGGCATCCAGCATACGCTCCGCCTTCTCATTGCTCAGGAGCCGCGGCTCCCGCGCGCGAAGCATGGCGGATATGCAGAGATACGCTTCTTTTTTATTTGACAATTTTTTCCCTCCCTGTTTCGGGATTTACGGCCGGGCCGTTATTCAAAGAGAACTCCGGCAAGCTGTGCGGACATATCGCCGCGGCACAGCTCCACCAGAAGCTCGACGGTGCAGTTGGCCTCGATGCTTCCGCGGCGGAGGATGAGCCCGCCCCTGAAGTCGCCGGTATCGTCGGAAAGCGTGAGCTTGCCGCCGGGGAGAAGGGCGTTGGCAGCCTTGACGACCGCCGCGCCTATCTCAGCCTTATCGCGCGCGTTGAGCACGATCTCTTCATCGCCGGTGGAGGAGGCCTGAGAGGCAAGCTTTGCAAGCAGAGCAATGTACTTCTCCTGCGGCAGCGCGATAAGCTCTTCCACGGCCTTGTCAAAGCCCGCGGAGACCATCTCCTGCTTGAGAGCGAGGATGGCTTTCCTGCTCTCCATGCGGGTCAGGCGCTCTACGCTGTCAAGCTTGTCCTGATTCGACTTGACGCCGAGGCGGATCTTCTCGGCGTAAGCGTCCTTTGCCTTTATCTCATAGTCCCGGCGGATCTCTGCGCACTGCTGCTCTGCCTGAGCCAGTATCGCATCGGCCTGTGCCTTGGCGTCAGCCTGGATATGTGCGATTATCTTTTCAGTGCCTTTCATAGTATGTCCTGCCTTTTTGAATTTTTAAGAGCGATCCCCATCAGATGGAGAGGAGCATCATCATGGATGCAAGCAGGGACAGAATGGCGTAGAACTCGACGGTGATGCAGAGGATCATGCCCTTTGCCCAGTGGTCGGGGTTCTTTGCGAGCAGGCTGACGGAAGCGGCAGCGACCTTGCCCTGTGCCTTAGCGGTGACGAGACCGCCGATACCGATGGGCATGCAGGCTGCGAAGTAGCGGCAGCCGTCGATGAAGCTCAGGTCGGCGCCGGTGCCGTTGAGCAGACCCATCTGCATAATGGCGACGAAGAAGACAACCAGACCGTAGAGACCCTGGGTGCCGGGGATGACCTGAAGGATCATGACTTTACCGAACTTGGAAGGATCCTCGGTGACGAGACCTGCGCCCGCTTCACCGGCGATGCCGGTACCGAGACCGGAGCCTGCGCCTGCAAGGCATGCAGCCAGACCTGCGCCGAGAAGACCTATTGCCAGACCGGAATGTGCAAACAGAAATTCCATTTTTATTTTCCTCCTAAATTTATTCTGCTACGTTGTAGTATTTCGTTTTTACCGTAAGCGGATCGAATGGGCGGCCGCCGTCCTCATAGAACTTGCCGAAGTACTCCAGGCACTGGAGACGCAGGTCGTGGACATAGCAGCCGAGAAGGTTCAGCGCGAAGTTCAGGCCGTGACCGATGATGAAGATCGGTATGAAGAGCCAGAAGCTGTTGGCGATAGCGCCGATGGTGTTGAACACCGTCGCGATGACGGAGCCGGCGAGCATCAGAGCCATGATACGGGTATAGGACAGGATATCGCCGAACCAGCCGGTGGCGGTATTGTAAAGAGTCCCGAACAGGCTGCCGAGCTTGCCGAAGATGCCCTTGGAGCCGCGTGAGCCGCCGTAGAAGATCATCACTGCGCCGATGATGAGCACGACCGGGACACCGGAGACATTGCCGATCTTCAGCACGTAGAGGATGATACCGGCGAGCGTGACCCACAGAGAGCCCTCTTCCCAGATCGCGTCGGCTATCTGGCCGTGCTTTATCTTCTTGATAAAGCTGATGGCAAGACCCGTGTTGAGATGGATAAGGCCGAGCGCCATCGAGCCGACAAGGACATAGACGGTATCGTTGAGCGGGGTGAAGAGACTCGGAAGCTCGCCCCAGCCCTCGGGCTTGCCGAGGATGCCGCCGATCTTCACGAGCGCGTCACCGAAGAAGCCGCCGGTTATCGCGCCCATTATAAAGGTCGCGATGCCGCAGTAGAGCAGCAGCTGGCAGAACGACAGCGAGCCTGCCCTCGGCTTCATCTTCTTCATTGCTATCACCGCCGCGAGGATCATTATGATGCCGTAGCCCATATCCGCCATCATGAGTCCGTAGAACAGGATGAAAAACGGAGCCATGAGCGGGTTCGGGTCCAGACTGCCGTAGGCCGGCAGGCTGTACATGTTCGTCACCATATTGAGCGCGTTGGTGATCTTATTATTCTTGAGCTTTACAGGGACATTGGGGTATTCATCCTCCTCGGGGACGAGCGCTTCCCAAGCGCAGCCGAAGCGCTCGAACACTTCATTGAGCTCCGCTTCGCGCTCCTCGGGGTACCAGCCCTCCATGATAACGGCGCTGTCCGTGCCGTAGAGCTTGTCCCCGGCCTCGGCCAGAGATATCTGCACGCTCACGCGGTCTGCCGCAAGTTTCAGCTCGTCGCGCCTGACGGCTTCGTCGACGATATACTGCAGGCAGTCCACCTTTTCCCTTTCGAGGGATCTGAGCGTGTTGCGTGCTTCGATAGTGCTCTCCTTAGCTATGCCGTTCACACCGGTGAAGGACGCCGCGCTGAAGCCGAAGCCGCGCAGGCATTCCTGCATTTCGGCAAGCTTTTCGCGCATGCACACGAATACGACGTAGTGCTCCTTCTTCTCCTCATGCACACAGAAGAGCTCGCTCTCGGCGTCTATCTGTTCGAGCGCCGCTTCTACCTGACCCAGCTCCGTGCGGGCGGGTATGGTGCCGAGCAGCACCGCGCAGCGTTCTGTGCCCTCGGTACCGAGCGGCAGGTCGAGATCGAGCCACGGCTGGAGCGACTGGATGACGCCGCGCTGGCGGCTCTCCTCGGCGCTGATGCGCTTGATGCGCGCGTCGTAGCTCTCGATGCCTTCGGCGACCTTGAGCGCACCGGCAAGGCCAGTATCGTCCAGCAGGACGCAGTCGTCAAGCTCCGGCTTTGCGGAGAGAAGCTTGCCCTTCTTCGGGGCATAATGATCCAGCAGGTCAATGGCATGCGTCAGCGTTGTGTGCCGGCTCTTGAGAGATGCGACGTCGCTGCTCTCCCGATGTACCAGAGCTTCGATATCCGTGCCGTGAAGCTCGCCCTCAAGCTCGGAAATTTCCACGCAGCCATGCCTGATAAGCTCCCGCAGGAGTTCTTCCTTATTGGAACGGACAGCAATAAGGCGGAGCTTTTTCATTTTTAGAATGGCCATCTCAGCTGTTCACTATCCTTTCCACAACAAGAGCTGCTGCCTGCTCCAGCCGCCCTTCGGCTCTGGCGCGCAGCGCTGCTTTCTGATTTTCCAGCTCACCGGAAAGGCCCTTGGCCTGAGCCCTTGCCTTCTCGCTGACCTGGCGGCTGAGCTCCTTGAGCTCCTCCTCGGCTTTTGCGCAGGCGGCATCGATCGCAAGCTTGCCCGCGGTATCCGCGTCAGCCAGCATCTGCTTCGCCTTGCTCTCGGCTTCGGCTACCGTGACCTTGGCCTGAGCTTCCGCCTGAGCAATATTGCTTACTGCTTCAAATGACATTGGCACACCCCCTCTTTATCCCGCAATGCGTTATTAAAAAAGCTGTCTTTATGATACCTTAACGCGCATATAGATTCAAGCAAAACTTACCTTTTTACTTTGTCAAAATTGACGCACACGGTCAAAAACTTACAGACTCCGCGTATTTGTATATAAAGCTGCTACAGTATTGTATTATATTGACAGAATCTTGTCAAACGCGAATCTGCACAAATGAAAAAGTCGGATGTGTCATAGTTTCGTCAATGTATACAATGCTGTGAGAGCTGCCCAAAAGCAAACAGCCGCGGCTTCGGAGATAGCTCCGCCCAGCCGCGGCTGTTAAGATGACGCTAAAATTTTATACGCCCTCAAGCTGTATCCTGCACTGCCGTCCGTCGGAGCCGTCGGCGTAGATGCGCAGGCTCTCGCCCTCGCTGCCGGTGCAGTCAAATTCGTAGCAGGCCATATATTCCCCGCCGGGGCGCTGCACGATCACCTTGCGGCTGCCGATCACGCTCACGTTATCGGGCAGGCTGCCGCGCGCTGTCTCCTCGTCGCAGCTCCAGTCAAGCTCCGGCACAGCGTCCGAATAGCGCGTCGCGTCATAGGAATATATGCTGCCGTCGTCGATCGCGACGGAGACGCTGATATAATCGTCGACGCGCAGCGCGCCGTCCTGCACGGGGACAAAGCGGAACGAGGCGACACTCCCGTTCCCGCCGCGCTCGCTGAGGCTCAGGCTGTCATAGCCGCGCGCTTTCAGAAAGTCCTGCGCGATCTCCTCGGCCTGCTCCGCGCTGATGCTCCCGGAGCCTACGAGCCGCGACTGTGACAGAGATTCAAGTCCGCGCGAGCTGACGCACAGGAGCACGTTTCCCGCGCTGTAGCAGCGGCGGCCGTCCTCGCCCTCGTAGCCGTATTCGTCCTTGAGTTCGCGCGGCTCCATGCCAACGGCCTCGGCGGCGAGCGCCCGCGCCTGCTCCTCGCTCAGCTTTCCGCGCTCCTTCTCCGGGCGGGTGCTGTACTGCCCGTCATATTGAAAATCCTCGGGCGCGGTGAAGTCCGCCTCGTAGCCCAGAAGCTCGGCGCTGAGCTTTCCCGTGTCCTCGATGCCGATGTTCTGAAGCTGCTCCTCGCGGCTGTCCATGATGAGCTCCCCGGAGTTTACGCGCCCCTGCATATCGCGCAGGCGGGCGGAGAACTCCGCGGCGGTATCGGACATAGTCTTGAGCTGCTGCTTCTGCTCGTCGCTGAGCTTATCGCCGCTCTGCGCGCCGAGGCTTTTTGCGTAGTCCCCCGCGCGGTTTAGAAAGCCCGAGAGCTGCTCAAGCTCCTGCGTTGAAAATGGCAGCGCTGAGAGCGCGGCCTCGGCGGCCAGCGCGTTGGCATAGGCCTGAGTGCATATGCTGCGCCCCAAGGTCGCGTCAGTGACGTACAGGCTCTTTTTAAGAGAGCGGCTCAGTCCATCGACAGCGGAGACTGTCGTCTCGAACGCGCCGGAGGAGCTGTAGAGCGCGGTAAGCCGGTAGTCGGCAAGCTTTGAGTACAGCACTGCTGAGAGCACGCTGAGCGTCACAAGCGCCGCGGCGGTATATATAATGATAAGCTGTTTTGCTTTTGCGGACATAAAAACACCCCTTTGACGCTTATTAGTATCACCGTCAAAGGGGCAGATTATTATTGATTATCCGAGCTTTTCAAGCGCCGTGTTCAAACGGCGGAGAGTCTCGTCCTTTCCGAGAATGCGGCATATCTCGACCGCGCCGCCGGGAGTGACTGCCTTGCCCGCGGCGGCGATGCGCACAGGCCACATGACCTTTGCGTTCTTCGCCTCCATTGCCTCGGCAAGAGCGACCATCGCGCCCATGATATGCTCATCGTCCCACACGGGCAGCGCCTCAAATATTGGAATGATCTTTTGGAGCACGTCCTTGGAGCTGTCCTTATCGGACTTGGACTTCTTGTGGACGAAGAGCTCGGTATCGTACTCGGGCAGCTCGTCGAAGAAGTCGACCTTCTCCGGGATATCGGTCAGCACCTCGGTGCGCTGCTGGAGAAGCGCGGCGATAGCCGCGGCGTCATACGCGGGGTTCTTCACGCTCCGGCGGATATACGGCTCCGCCGCTTTGGCAAAGTCCTCGGGGCTCATGGCGCGGATATACTCGCTGTTGAAGTAGCGCAGCTTGTCAATGTCAAAGATCGCGGGGGACTTGGAAATACCGGCAAGGTCAAAGATATCGATAAGCTCGTCCATGCTGAATATCTCCTGCTCGCCGCGCGGGCTCCAGCCGAGGAGTGTGACATAGTTGATAACGGCGTCGGTCAGGTAACCCTGGGCGATAAGATCCTCGTAGGACGGGTCGCCGTGGCGCTTGGACATCTTGTTGTGCGCGTCGCGCATGACGGGCGAGCAGTGGACATACTTCGGAATGTCCCAGCCGAAGCCCTCGTACAGCAGATTGTACTTCGGGGCGGAGGAGAGATACTCGCTGCCGCGCACGACATGGGTGATGCCCATGAGGTGGTCGTCCACGACATTTGCGAAGTTATAGGTCGGCAGTCCGTCGCGCTTTAAGAGCACCTGATCGTCAAGGCTCGCGTTCTCGACGGTGATATCGCCGAAGGTCTCGTCATGGAAAGTGGTCGTCCCATCGTGCGGGATGAGCTGGCGGATGACATAGGGTCTGCCTTCGGCGGCCAAACGGTCGGACTCCTCGCGGCTCATGCAGCGGCAGGGATCGTCCCCGCGGTCAAATTCGCCGGTGTCCTCCTCGGAGGCCGTCTTTTCGCAGAAGCAGCGGTAGGCATGGCCGCGCTCCATGAGCAGCTCCGCGTATTCCTTATAGAGTCCGCGGCGCTCGGTCTGCACATAGGGGCCGACGGGGCCGCCGACGTCCGGGCCTTCGTCATGCTCGAGATGGCACTGCTCCATAGTCCTGTATATAACGTCAACAGCGCCCTCGACGAGACGCCCCTGATCCGTGTCCTCAATGCGGAGAATGAACTTGCCCTTATTGTGGCGGGCAATGAGATAGGTATAGAGCGCGGTACGGAGATTGCCGACGTGCATGTACCCCGTGGGGGACGGGGCGAAACGCGTGCGTACCTCGCCCGTGGGGATGCGCTTTTCCATATCCTCAAACCACTTCATGTCTTTCATTTTGTGCCTCCTGCGCCAAAATATATTCAGCTTACTTTTCTTATATTATTTTGCAAATTGGCAGTTGTCAAGACAAACTTATTTTGATACAATATATAGACGCTCATACTGGGCTTTTTCTGAGCCTCCGCCGGCCGTTCCGGAGACAGCGCCGCCGCGGCGCGATAAATATGGACGGCAGAATGGGAGATTATTGTGGATAACAACACTGCTGAAAAGAAAACTATGCTCTCGGGCATCCAGCCCTCCGGTGACCTGCACCTCGGCAACTACCTCGGCGCGGTCAAGAACTGGGCGGAGCTCGCTGACGAGTTTAACTGCTATTATTTCATGGCTGACCTGCACAGCCTGACCGTGCGCCAGAACCCCACGGAGCTGCGCCGCCGCTCCGTCACGCAGCTTGCGCAGTATATCGCCTGCGGCCTTGACCCGGAGAAGAACACCCTGTTCATCCAGAGCCATGTGCATGAGCACGCGGAGCTCGGCTGGATCCTCAACTGCTATACGATGTTCGGCGAGCTGAGCCGCATGACCCAGTTCAAGGACAAGTGCGCGAAGAACGCCGACAATATTAACGGCGGCCTCTTCACCTACCCCTCGCTCATGGCGGCGGATATCCTGCTCTATCAGCCGGATTATGTCCCCGTCGGCGAGGATCAGAAGCAGCACTGCGAGCTGACGCGCGATGTCGCCATACGCTTCAACAATATCTACGGCGAGACCTTCAAGGTACCCGAGCCCTATATCCCAAAGGTGGGCGCGAGGATCATGAGCCTCGGTGTGCCGACCTCGAAGATGAGCAAGTCCGATCCTCAGGGCTGCGTGTTCATCATGGACAAGCCCGAGGACATCGCCCGCAAGTTCAAGCGCGCCGTGACCGATTCCGATACCGAGCACTGTGTGCATTACGATCTTCAGAACAAGCCCGGCGTCTCCAACCTTATGAGCATCTACTCCTCCGTCACCGGCAAGACCTTTGACGAGATAGAGCGCGAGTTTGACGGTCAGGGCTACGGCGTTTTCAAGCCCGCGGTCGGCGAGGCCGTCATTGAGGCGCTGCGCCCCATTCGTGAGGAGGCTGAGCGTATGATCGCCGACAAGGCGTACCTCAAGGACGTCTACACCGAGGGCGCGCGCAGAGCGAGCTATGTCGCCTCCAAGACCCTGCGTAAGGTATATAAGCGCGTCGGCCTTGTCGAGAAGCCTTTCTGAGATAATAAAACGAACTGGAGATAAATTTTAATGTTTCCTGGTCTTGCTGATTGGATAAAGATGCTGCTGGCATTCGCCGTGTCGCTGCTGGTCGCATATGTCATGACGCCGCCGGTCAAGCGCTTTGCCGAAAAGGTCGGCGCAATCGACGTGCCGAGGGACAACCGCCGCGTACACGACCATCCCATTCCCCGCATGGGCGGGCTTGCGATATTCATCGGCTTTGTGCTCTCGCTGATATTCTTCGTGCCGATGTCAACAAAGGTGCTGGGACTTCTTGTCGGTTCGGTCATCATCGCGGTCATGGGCGGCGTTGACGATATCGTCAGTCTCAACCCCTGGGTAAAGCTCGCCGGGCAGATAGTCGCAGCGCTTGTCGCGATCCGCTGCGGGCTCGTGTTCGACGTTATTTCGAACCCGAATATTTTCGCTGAGGAAACCTATATCGAGATAGGCTGGCTCTCCATCCCGCTGACGATGCTGTGGATCGTCGGCTGCACGAATGCTGTCAATCTAATTGACGGGCTTGACGGACTTGCCGTCGGCGTGTCGGCGATAAGCTCGATGACGATGCTCATCGTGTCGCTGTTCGTCTCGGAGCCGGTGGTATCCATCATCCTCGCCGCGCTCACCGGCGCGTGCCTCGGCTTCATGCCGTATAACCTCAACCCCGCCAAGATATTCATGGGCGATGTCGGCTCGCAGCTTCTGGGCTTCGTGCTGTCGACGGCGTCGATAATGGGTCTTTTCAAGCTGCACGCGATCATCACTTTCTTTGTGCCGCTGCTTGCGCTGGCGCTGCCGCTGGCCGATACGATCTTTGCTTTCTTCCGCAGGATACTGCATGGGCAGAGCCCGTTCAAGGCTGACAAGGGGCACTTCCACCACCGGCTGCTTGCAATGGGGCTCAACCAGAAGCAGGTCGTTGCGGTGCTGTACGGCATCTCTGCGGTGCTGGGATTGCTGGCCGTGCTCATGGCCGGGGACAGCATGGCGGTAAAGATAATATGTCTCGTCGCGGCGTTTATCATTTCGCTCGGTATCTGGCTCAAGGTGTTCAAGAACAATCCCAATCTGCGCGAGCACCACGCCGAAGAGCATAAAGCCGAAACGCCGGCTGAAAGCAATACTCCGCCGCAGGAAAAAGCAGAATAATAAGACGCGACCGGCTCCGCTTGAAAACAAGCGGAGCCGGTTTGATTTCGACAGTTATTTTATGACATGATCCTGCGAGCGCGCAGTCACACAATTGCCTGCGCGAGGTACACCGCCGCGGTTGACAGCGCTACGCTCAGCACGATATAGGTCAGAGCCGCGGCCGTGTGCTACTACTCAAACAGCGTCACCGTTTCCAGCGCAAAGGTCGAGAACGTGGTAAAGCCGCCGCATATACCTGCCTTGGGAAACAGCACCGCGCGTCCGTCAAGCCCGGTATGCTTTGCTGCGGCGCTTATGAGCCCTATGGCAAACGCCCCGACGACATTTATGATGAGCGTGTTCACCGGGAACACACTGCGCTCATTGAGCGGCAGCAGTGATATCCCGTACCGCGCCGCAGCGCCGACAAAGCCGCCCGCGCCGACGATCAGAAAATTCAGCATATCAATTCTCCGTAAAAGTAAGTATAAACGAAAAACGAGATGCGCAGAACGCATCTCGTTGTTTCTTTTCAATTAAGCCATCTCGTTGAGCTTGCTTGCCATTGCGGACTTCTTGTGTGCCGCATTGTTCTTGTGCAGCAGACCCTTGCCGGCCGCGCGGTCGACTGTCTTAACAGCAACTTTATAGGCACTGACGGCATTGTCACGGTTGCCCTCGGCAACAGCTGCGTCAAATTTTTTCATCATGGTCTTGAGCTCGGTCTTATCAGCGCGATTCTTCGCTCTGAGTTCCTTGGACTTAACGTCTCTCTTTGCAGAAGATTTAATGTTGGCCATGCTTCAATCGCCACCTCCTCCTATAAAATTGAGTCTACATCGACTCGCGTTTAGAGATTATATCAAAGAAAGCCTTGAAAAGCAAGAGGTTTTTCAAAATTTCTCAGCATTTTTCGCATATTTTTTGCCGCGCTCATCTATTGTGGAATTTCCGGGGAAGAATATACAACATCTTGATTTTCACGGAGGTAATTATGGCAGCTGGATACAGGACAGACATGGCGGATGAGGCGCGCAGCCTGTGGAACCGGAGCGCGGGAGAAAGCACGGAGCTTCCCGGCGTCATCGCGCGCGAGGAAAATTTGGGCGGACTGGCCGTGACCGCCGTCGAGATAACCGATGAGGCGGGCGCGCACGCGCTCGGCAAGGCTCCGGGAAAATATTTCTCGCTCGACCTGCCAGTACACTTCGACCGCGGGGCGGAAGAATTTGCATCTGCTGTCGGCACGCTCGCGGCGCTGATAAGCAGATGTATCCCCGATGGAGCTGACAGCGTGCTCGTCGCGGCGCTCGGAAACCCCGACATCACGCCCGACGCGCTCGGCTCTCTCGCGGCAGGTTCGATACTCGTGACGCGCCACCTCAAGAAAAGCGGAAGCCCGGGCTTTGAGGGCTTCTTTTCGCTCGCGCTCTGCCGCCCCGGCGTGCTCGGCACCTCCGGGATAGAGACGGCCTCTCAGGTGTCTGTCCTGTGCCGGGAGCTTGAGCCCTCATTCGTCATCGCCGTAGACGCACTGGCCGGCACGGATGCCGACAGGCTCGGCCGCGCTGTGCAGGTGTCCGACGCGGGGATATCCCCAGGCTCCGGTGTCGGCAATGACAGGCAGGAGCTGAGCCACGGCAGCCTCGGCGTGCCGGTGGTATCGATAGGCATACCAACGGTGATAGACGCAGGGCTCTTCGGCGGCGATGCGCTCTCCGGAATGTTCGTCACGCCGCGCAGCATTGACTCGCTCGTCCGCTCCGGTGCGCGCGTGATCGGCTACGCGGTGAACATGGCCGTGCACCATCTCAGCATCGCTGACATCGACGCACTGGTGGGCTGATGCCGAAAAGAGCCCGTCTTTTACAGACAGGCTCGTTTCGGGTAATTTTAAAAATTAAATTACACAGCGCGGGTGACCTTGCCGCTGCGCAGGCAGCGAGTGCAGACGTAAACATGCTTGGGGCTTCCGTCCACGATGGCCTTGACGCGCTTCACATTGGGCTTCCATGCACGGTTGGATCTTCTGTGGGAGTGGCTGACCTTGATACCAAAGGTAACGCCCTTATCACAAAATTCGCACTTTGCCATAGTTTGAAGCACCTCCTTGCTTGTGTTTCGCTGAATAGACAGCTTTTATATAATAACAGAACCGCCGGGCAATTGCAAGAACAAATTATGTAAATGCGCAAATTTCTTTTTGCCCGGTAAACAGCCGCGCTTTCCGTTGCTTTTCGTCGGATACTGTGATATTGTATCCATGGTGCTGATGCACCGGGAGCGCTGCACAACGGCAGGCGGTTAGCTACACCACCCGAAAGGGGGTGAAGCGTATGCGGCTTACGATAACTTTGACACTGCGAAAGCTGATGTTTCAGTTTATCATAAAAAGCAGAAACCGCCACTCGGCCAAGTGACGGTTTCTATATTACTTAGAAATTTGTCCTTAAAGAACTAACCGCTTGTCGCAGCGCTCTTTCTACATATATTATAGCCGCAGCCGGGATATATGTCAAGAACCGGCTGCGGCAAAATGTTTATATCCTACAAAACACAAAAGCTGTTGCCAAATACGCCGGAAACGATTAAAATATAATATGAGTAAAAGTATCTCTCAGGAGGCTGTGCACATGAAACGCAACGGCAATTATTCCGTAAAGCTGAAAACGATCGTGGAGACTCACGATCTTCACCCGCTGCACCTTTCAAAGGACTATGACTCCGCGCTGCTGACGACCGCCGATATAAACCGCCCGGCCATGCAGCTCACCGGCTTTTATAATTACTTCGACCCGAAGCGCTTACAGATCATGGGGCGCGTCGAGAGCACATATCTTGACACGCTTTCTTCCGAGGAGCGCCGCGCCGCGTTTGAGCGCTTTATGCAGTACGATATAGCGGGCCTTGTCATCTGCCACAGCGTGCCGGCTTTCCCCGAGTGCATAGAGATGGCGGAGAAATATGACCGCAACGTGTTCATCACGCATGAGGACACATCGGAATTTCAGGCCGACGTCATCACCTCCCTGCGCAAACACCTTGCCCCGCGCCTGACGACGCACGGCGTGCTCGTCGAGGTCTACGGCGAGGGTCTGCTGCTCATCGGCGACAGCGGCATCGGCAAGAGCGAGACGGCGCTGGAGCTTATAAAGCGCGGCCACCGGCTCATCGCGGACGACGCCGTTGAGGTAAAGCGCATCAGCCGCGACACTCTCGTCGGCTGCGCCCCGGAGCTCATACGCTACTATATGGAGCTGCGCGGCATAGGTGTTATAAACGTCCGGCACCTCTACGGCATGGGCGCCGTAAAACCGGAGACGAACATTGACCTCGTGGTCAGCATGGAACCTTGGGAGGATGGCAAGGCCTACGACCGCCTCGGCCTCACGAATGAGACGGCGAGCTTTCTCGGCGTGAGCCTGCCGCAGGTGACGATCCCCGTCCGTCCCGGCAGGAACCTTGCCGTTATCATGGAGCTTGCCGCGATGAACAACCGCCAGAAGAAGATGGGCTACAACGCTGCGGAGGCGCTGACCGCCGAGCACGACAGAGCGATAGACCTCGGACTACTATGATTGGAGAAGCGTAAATGGAACAGCTTGAAAAGGCCATTGCCGAAATAAAGGAAGCCATGCCCGGCCTTGAGCTTCGGGAAAACGAACCGATGAGCGAGCACTGCTCGTTCCGCATCGGCGGCCCCGCGAGAGTGCTCGCGATCCCGTCGGACGTATCGAGTCTTTCAAAGATATGCTGCCTGCTCAAGAAGCACAAGCTTGCCCCGTACATAATCGGCAACGGAACGAACATCCTTTTCCCCGACGAGGGCTTAAATGACCTCTTCATCATCAGCACCGCGAAGCTCGGCAAGCTGTTTATGATCGGCGAGGACGCGATCTACGCCGAGGCCGGCGTGTCGCTTGCGAAGCTTGCGGGCTTTGCGCAGCAGAACGGCCTTGAGGGGCTGGAGTTTGCCTCCGGCATCCCCGGCAGCGTCGGCGGCGGTGTGATCATGAATGCTGGCGCTTACGACGGCGAGCTGAAGGACGCGGTCGAGAGCGTCGTGTTCTACTACCTGCCTGACCAGAGCCTGTACGAGATGCCGCATGACAACTGCGCCTTCGGCTATCGCACGAGCTTTTTCCAGAAGACTCCCGGCTGCGTCATCCTCTCCGCCGTGTTCCGCCTCAAGAAAGGCGACGGCGAGGCCATCGCCGCGAAGATGCGTGAGCTCAACCAGCGCCGCCGCGATAAGCAGCCGCTCGACCTGCCCTCCGCGGGCAGCGCCTTCAGGCGCCCCGAGAACGGCTACGCCGCCGCGCTCATAGACGAGGCGGGACTCAAGGGCTATACCGTCGGCGGAGCGCAGGTGTCGGAAAAGCACGCGGGCTTTGTCGTGAACACCGGAAAGGCGACCTCGCACGATGTCTATGACCTGATGATGCACATAAGAAAGACCGTATACGAGAAGTCCGGTACGGTGCTCGTGCCGGAGATGATAATCCTGCCGCCGGATTACGCCCTGACGGATAACGGCCCCGAGGTCCCGCTCAACCGCGTGACCGGCGGGCTTGAGGCGGAGCTGAACGCTGCGGCGGCGCAGGAGACACCGGAGAGCTGAACGGGAGAGATAAATGGATTTTTTGATTATCACCGGCCTGTCCGGGGCGGGCAAGAGCCGCGCCGCGGACGTGATGGAGGATCTGGACTACTACTGCGTGGACAATATGCCCGTCGCGCTCATGCCGCGCTTTGCCGAGCTCTGCATCGCCACCGGCGGGCGCTATGAAAACGTCGCCCTCGTGACGGACGTGCGTGAGAAAAACGGCTTCGGTGAGCTGCTCAAGACAATCGACCAGCTCAAGGAGATGAACTGCAGCGTACGCATCCTGTACATGGACGCGGACGTGCGCACCATCGTGCGGCGCTATAAGGAATCGCGCCGCCCGCACCCGCTCGCCACGCGCGGCACCTCGATCGAGGAGGCCGTACACAAGGAGATGGATCTGCTCGCGCCGATACGCGAGCGGGCGGACTTCATCGTCAACAGCTCGAATCTCACCCTCGGTATGCTCCAGAACAAGCTCTTCTCGCTCTTCGCCCCAAATGGGGAAAAGCGCGAGATCGACGTGACCGTCATGTCCTTCGGCTATAAGCACGGCCTGCCGATGGAGGCAGACCTCGTGTTCGATGTGCGCTTTCTGCCGAACCCGTTCTATGTTGAAGACCTGCGCCCGCTCTGCGGCCTTGACCGGCCCGTGGCGGAGTTCGTGTTCAGCTACCAGCAGACGCGCACCTTTATGGAAAAGATAGAGGACATGCTCGACTTCCTGCTGCCGATGTACATTGAGGAGGGTAAGCTTTCGCTGACCGTCGCCATCGGCTGCACCGGCGGGCACCACAGGAGCGTAGCCATCGCCTCGGCGCTGACGGACTACCTCGTCGCTGACGGGATCCGCGCCGTCAACGTCAACCGCGATCTGGACAAGTAGGAGAGGCCGCTATGTCGTTTTCATCCCGCGCGAAGGCTGAGCTGTGTCAGGCGCGGCCCGACCGGAAATGCTGCGCCGTCGCCGAGAGCTACGGCGTGCTGCTCTACTGCAACACCTTTTCCGCAAACGAGATACGCGTTATCACTGCAAGCCCGGAGTTTGCGTCCCGACTGCCGAAGCTCTTCCGCAAGGCCTTCGGCATGAGCTTTGACAGGCTCCCGCCCGAGGGAGCCGAGGGCAAGCGTACGCTCTCGATAACCGATGCGGATAAGCTCTCCGCGATTTTTGACGCTTTCGGAGCCGACCGCGGCGCAACGCTGTCGCACCATATAAACTTCGGCGTCATCGAAGAGGACTGCTGCCGCGCGTCGTTTATCCGCGGCGCGTTTTTAGCGGGCGGCAGCGTCACCGATCCGGAGAAGCGCTACCACCTCGAGCTTGCGACCTCGCACCGCAGCGTCAGCCGCGAGGCGTATTCGATTTTGCTGGACATGGGCTTCAGCCCGAAGGAGACGGAACGCGCCGGGAACAGCCTGCTCTACTTCAAGCAGGCCGACGCCATTGCCGACTTCTTCACGACGATCGGCGCAAGCGGCACAGCCATGGACATCATGACCGCAAAGGTCGAAAAGGAGATGCGCAATACCGTCACCCGGCAGATAAACTGCGACAGCCACAATGCCGACAAAACCGTCGCCGCCGCGCAGGAGCAGATGAACGCCATCCGCCGTATCGCGAAGGACTATGGGCTTGACGCGCTGCCTGAGCCGCTGAAGGACGCCGCGCTCTTGCGCATCGCAAACCCCGAGGCGAGCCTTGCAGACCTCGCTACTCTGAGCTATCCCCCGGTGACAAAGAGCTGCCTCAACCACCGTTTCAAAAAGATAATGGGCTTCAAGCCCGAGAAAGAATAAAAATATGTCGTTCGTTCATCTTCATGTGCATAGCGAGTATTCCCTGCTCGACGGCGCCTGCCGCATCGAAAAGCTGGCGGAGCGTATAAAGGAGCTGGGGCAGGACGCCGTCGCGATCACCGATCACGGCGTAATGTACGGTGCTGTCAATTTCTACCGTGCCTGCAAGGCCGCGGGCGTAAAGCCGATCATCGGCTGCGAGGTCTATGTCGCGCCGCGCAACATGAGCGATAAGGAGCACGGCATTGACAATAACTATTCTCACCTGATCCTCCTGTGCAAGAATGAGACAGGCTACCGCAACCTCTGCTACCTCGTCTCCGCGGGCTTCACCGAGGGCTTTTACGTTAAGCCGCGCATAGACTGGTCGATTCTGCACGAGCACGCCGAGGGGCTCATATGCCTGTCAGGCTGCCTTGCGGGGTACATTCCCCGGCGGCTCATCCGCGGTGACTATGAGGCCGCAAAGGCCAAGGCGCTGGAGCTGGAGGAGCTTTTCGGGAAGGATAATTTCTATCTTGAAATTCAGGATCACGGCATCGAGGACGAGCAGACCGCGGGTCGCGAGCTTATCCGCCTGCACCGCGATACCGGCATCCCCCTCGTCGTGACGAACGACGCGCACTATATCGAAAAAAAGGACGCCTATTATCAGGACGTTCTCATGTGCATCCAGATGGGCAAGACCGTCGACGACCCTGGGCGCATGCGCTTCGAGTCGCAGGAGCTTTACCTCAAGAGCGAGGAGGAGATGCGCGCGCTGTACCCGGAGGTACCGGAGGCGGCGGACAACACCGTCGATATCGCCGCGCGCTGCAATTACGATTTCCAGTTCGGGCACTATTTCCTGCCGCGCTTCAAGCTCCCCGAGGGAGAGACCGACAGCTATGAGTACCTTAAAAAGCTGTGCGAAAAGGGCTTTGCCGAGCGCTTTGCCGACCGGCCCGAGGTACACTCCCAGCTTGAATATGAGCTCAATATCATCCACAGCATGGGCTTTGTGGATTATTTTCTGATCGTTTCGGACTTCATCGGCTATGCCAAGCGCAACGGCATCCCCGTCGGCCCCGGGCGCGGCAGCGCCGCGGGCAGCGTCGTGTCCTACTGCCTGCATATCACCGATGTCGACCCGATAAAATACAGCCTCTTCTTTGAGCGCTTCCTGAATCCTGAGCGCGTGTCCATGCCGGATATCGACGTGGACTTCTGCGTCAACCGCCGCGGCGAGGTCATCGACTATGTCCGCCGTCTCTACGGCAACGACCATGTTGCGCAGATCGTCACCTTCGGCACGATGGCCGCACGCAACGCCGTGCGCGATGTGGGGCGCGCTCTCTCCGTCAGCTATGCGGAGACGGACGCTGTCGCAAAGCAGGTGCCTTCCGGGCCGGGCGCGCTTAACATGACGCTTGACGAAGCGCTGCGCCTGTCAAAGCCGCTCAAGGAAATGTACGACAGTGACGAGACCCTGAAGCGGCTCATCGACGTTGCCAGAGCACTTGAGGGCATGCCGCGCCACGCCTCGACCCACGCGGCGGGCGTCGTGATTACCGAGAAGCCGGTGTACGAATATGTCCCGCTTGCGAAGAACGACGAATCCGTCGTGTGCCAGTACCAGATGACGACGCTTGAGGAGCTCGGCCTTCTCAAGATGGACTTTCTCGGCCTGCGCAACCTCACCGTGCTTGACGACGCGGTGCAGTTGGTGCGCCGCCGTGAGCCGGGCTTCCGCATAGAGGACGCGCCCGAGGACGATAAGGCGACCTATGACATGCTCGCTGCCGGGCGCACCGTCGGCGTGTTCCAGCTTGAAAGCACGGGCATGACCGGCGTGTGTACCGGGCTCAAGCCGAAGAGCATTGAAGATATCACCGCTATAATCTCCCTCTACCGCCCCGGTCCGATGGACAGCATTCCTCGCTTCATCGAGTGCTCGGCGCACCCGGAGAAGATCACCTATAAGCATGAGCTGCTGCGCCCGATACTCGAGGTCACCTACGGCTGCATCGTGTATCAGGAGCAGGTCATTGAAATATTCCGCCGTCTCGGCGGCTTCTCGCTCGGGCAGGCGGACATGATCCGCCGCGCGATGTCGAAGAAAAAGCACAAGGTCATCGATGCTGAGCGTGTCGCTTTCGTCCATGGCGATCCGAGCCGCAATATCCCCGGCGCTGTTGCCAACGGCGTGAGCGAGCAGGTCGCAAACAGCATCTATGACGAGATACTGGACTTTGCAAGCTACGCTTTCAACAAAGCCCACGCCGTGAGCTACGCCATCGTCGCCTACCGCACGGCCTATATGAAGCGGCACTATCCCGCCGAATACATGGCGGCGCTGCTGACGAGCGTGCTTGAAAACAGCGCGAAGATCGCCGAATACATCGCCGAGTGCCGCGACATGGGCATAAAGCTGCTGCCGCCCGACGTCAACGAATCCGGCGCGCACTTCACCGTCAGCGGCTCGAACATCCGCTACGGCCTTGTCGCCATCAAGGGCATGGGCTGGGGCGCGGTGGACGGCCTCGTCGCCGAGCGCGAGCGCGGCGGCCTGTTCCAGAGCTTTGAGGATTTCTGCCGCCGCATGAACGGGAGCGAGCTCAACCGCCGCGCCGTCGATAACCTCATAAAGGCCGGCGCGTTCGACTCCATGGGCTATAAGCGCCGCGCTCTCATCCAGGTCTCCGGTGCGATAATCGACAGCATCGCTCAGGCGCAGCGGGACAATATCTCCGGCCAGCTCGACCTGTTCGGGGACTTCACCGATAACGGCCAGAAAGCCCCGGCTGTGATAAAGATACCCGATATCGAGGAGTATTCCTCCCTTGAAAAGATGGCTCTCGAAAAGGAGACGACCGGGCTCTATCTCAGCGGCCACCCGATGGACGGCTACCGCGACGCCGTGCGCAGGATCGGCGCGGTCCCGCTCGGCACGCTGCTGGGCGACCTCGCCTCCGACGACGGTGAGCACCGCTTTGCCGACAATCAGCTTGTGACCGTCGCGGGCGTCGTCGCCTCCTCCAAGACGAGGACGACGCGCAACAACACCCTTATGAGCTATATCCAGCTCGAGGATGACACCGGCTCCATGGAGCTGATGGCCTTTCAGCGTGCGCTCGACTCCGGTGGGGCGTATATTAAGGATAATGCCGCCCTCGTCATCAAGGGGCGCATCTCTATACGAGATGAGAAGGAGCCGCAGATAGTCGTCGAGTCCATCCGTCCGCTCTCAGACATGAACGCCCCCGGCAGCAATGCGCCGCCCCCCGCGGAAAAGAAGCTCTGGGTCAAGCTCGACAGTGAAACTGACCCGAGCCTCGACCGCATCAAGCTCATCCTTACTATGTTCCCCGGTACGCAGCAGATGATAATCTACTGCGACAGGGAGAAAAAGCGCATCGGCACGCGCTGCCTGATACATGAGGGACTCGTCGCGGAGCTTCAGGAGCTGCTCGGCGAAAAGAACGTAGTGGTAAAATAAAGACAGCAGAAAAGGAGCCGCACATGAAAAGAAACGCTTCTCTCGATATAATACGCGGCTTTGCCGTGGTTCTGGTCGCGTGTCTGCACAGCATCGGCAACGGCAGCCTGACGGCAAACCACATATCCGGTGTGAGCGGCTATCTGCTTACCGGGCTGTGGCTGCTGTCGGCGTCCTGCGTGCCGCTGTTCCTGATGCTTTCCGGATATTTGCAGAACCGCAAGATGCCCACGGTAAAATACTACGTAAATTACCTGCACATCTATATTCCCTACATGCTCCTCGGCGTCATCTCGCTGACGGTCGGCGCGCTTTATACGCATCAGAGCCTGTCCGCAAGGGACTTTGTGAGCTCACTCGTGAACTTCTACACCTGTGAGTATTCATGGTTTGTAATGATGTACACTGGCCTGTTTCTGCTCATCCCGTTCCTGAACGCGATGTACAACGGGCTTGAAACAAAGGGACAGAAGCAGGTGCTGATACTCGTTTTTTTCGCGCTGTCGCACCTGCCGAGCCTGCTCAACAGCTATATTCAGATATACTCCGTCTGGTGGATGCGGCTGTTCCCTGTGACCTACTATTTCCTCGGCGCATACTGCAGCGAGTATAAACCGGCGAAAAACGCCTCATGGTACTTCCGCTGGCTGCTCGTGCTGCTCGCCGTGTTCACGGTGTATGATGTGTTCTATATACACGGTGACGGCAGCCGAGTGCCGGGGTACAGCAACGATAACTATCAGGTGCTGGTGATCGGCTTTTTGTTTTCCGCTGGCTCGGCAGCATCGATACTGCGCATCTGCCGCGCTTTCTCCTCGGCTCCGCGGAGTATCTTTCCCGGATCGCGCTCTATTTTTATCTTGCCGCCGGGATGGTGGACAATATCCTCTATTCCTATTTCAGAGAGAATGTTGCGGACTATCTTTCGAATAACGGCTATTTCATCGTGACCGCACTTATCTCCTTTACCGCATCGTTTCTTGTGACTGCGCTTGTCTATCCAATCGGCGAATGGCTCTCAAAGCACTGCATCGCCCTTGTGAACAGCCTGATAGACAGGCTTACGAAACAGAAAGCAGCGGCAAACTGACCGCGGCGCATGAGGTGTAATATGACAGACACAAATTCAGAAAACCGTACCGGCTTTGCTGCAGCGTTTTTGGAGCGCTGGCGCGGCTATAAGCTGCCCTTTATCGCAACGCTGCTCTTCGGCCTGGCAGCACACGCATTCGCCATGACGAACAAGCTCCCGTTTGACGATGAGGCAATCTATCTCTTCGGCAAGGGCACGACCACCGAGTCCGGGCGTTACGGGCTTGAACTGCTGCGCCTGATAATGCCCGATTATTCCATGCCGTGGATATACGGGCTTATTTCCCTCCTGCTCATCTCCGCCGCGGTGTGCATCATAATAAAGCTGTTCGATATCAGAAGCCGCGTTCTTCAGGTGCTCCTCGGCGCTCTGTTCATCACTTTCCCCGCGGAGACCGGGACCCTCAGCTATATGTTCACTGCCGCGCCCTATGCGCTTGCGCTGTTTCTTTCCGTTGCTGCCGTGTATTCATACAGCAGCCGGACACGCGGCGGGCTTGTCGCGGCGCTTGTGATGCTGGACTTTTCATGCAGCATATATCAGGGCTACTTTTCCTTTGCCGCGAGCCTGTGCGTGCTCCTGATGATAAGCCGCCTTGTCTCCGGTGAGGATGCAAAGACCGTGCTCGTCTCCGGGCTTCGGATGCTTGCGATGCTCACTGCGGCGCTGCTGCTTTACGGCGCGGTGATCCTGTTTTTCTCAAAGCTGCTTGATTATCCCGTGCTGAGCGGCGTCGTCAACAGCTCCCAGAGCATCCCGATGCGCATCGCCGTGGCGTACAGCGCGTATATAAAGACCATCCTGTGCGGCTACTTCGGCTATGTGCGCGGCACCGCGTCGCGTCTTGCGCATATAGCGCTGCTGATAGTCATGGCAGTGCTGATAGTGCGCGGCGAGGTGAAGCGGCATGATATCCGTCACAGCCTGCTGCTGGCGCTCTGCCTGTTTCTCTTCCCGCTCAGCTGCTACTGTCTCTATATCCTTGCGGATAACGGGTATATCCACGCCCTTGCTCTCTACAGCTTCGCATCGCTGTACATACTGGCGGCCATCCTTATCGACCGTGCCGAGCCCGGCTGGAAGCTCCGCCCTGACGCCGTTGCCGCCGCGGCAATGGCCGTCGTTATCATCTGCAACACCTATTTTGCAAACGAGTTTTCTCTGTATAACTACCTGATGAAGGAGAACGTCACCTCTTTCTATACCTCAATCCTGACGCAGGTCTATGAAACGCCGGGCTTTGCCGAGGGCACAGAGCTTGCGTTAATAGGCGAGCCGCCGGAGTTCCCCGTGGAGCGTAACGCCTGCTATACGCGGGATGAATTTACTCTGCCCGGGAACCCTGTTGACAGCTCTGCCATTGCTCCGTTCATTATTCGCTATTATATCGGCTCTGATATCCCGCTCGCTGACGACGATACCATCGCCGCGCTGATGGATACCGCCGAGTTTGCGGAAATGCCGGTCTATCCGTATTACGGCAGTGTGCGGATGATCGACGGCACCGTCGTTGTAAAGCTCTCATAGCCGTGGCAGAGCATAGCATAATAAAAGGTTCTGAACAAAAAGTTGGGTGTATCCGTTTTTCGGTTACCCCAACTTTTAGTTTAGAACCTGTTTTTGTTTTATTATTTTATCGCGTGCTTTCGGCGGAGACTGAGATTATCGGCGATCATCGCGATGAACTCCGAATTTGTGGGCTTGCCCTTTATGTTCGAGACGGTGTAGCCGAAGAACTTCTGGAGCGTCTCAATATCTCCGCGGTCCCATGCGACCTCTATGGCATGGCGGATCGCGCGCTCGACGCGCGAGGGAGTAGTGTTGTAGCGCTTCGCAACCTCCGGGTAGAGCACCTTGGTCACGGCATTTATCATGTCCATATCCTTGATGGTGAGGATGATCGCCTCGCGCAGATACTGATAGCCCTTTATATGTGCAGGCACGCCGATCTCATGGATTATATCCGTGACGACCGCTTCAAGCTGCGCGTCGTCGCGTGCGGCCACGGACGATTCGCGGCAGTCTATTCCCGCGGCGGGCGTGGAATAGTTCTCGTGCCCGGCCAGCTGCCTGATCCTTGTCAGCAGCGCCGGTACATCGCAGGGCTTCGGCATGAAATAATCGACGCCGTAATTGGTGCAGTCGCTGATGACCTTGTTGTTGACAAAGCCTGACAGCACGATCGTGCGGCACTTTGCGCCTGTTTCGGGCAGGCGGCGCAGCACCTCAAGCCCGTCGAGCTTGGGCAGCACCAGATCGAGCAGAAGAATGTCAGGCTTCTCTTCGGACAGCAGGGCAAGCGTTTCCACACCGTCGGACGCGGTACCCACGATCTCCATATCACCCTCCTGGGCGATAAGTTCCGTGAGCTGCCTGCAAAAGTCCTTGTTCGAGTCTGCTGCAAGAATGCGAGTTTTGGTTTCCATAATTTTTATCCTCCCGTTATGCGATATGCGGAGCACTTCAGTATTTTTAAAAGTGGATTCCACCGTCATGTCGCATTAAATTTACCATAGTTAACACTTTTGCGACAACAGAATTTTGTCGAACAACCAAGAATATTTGTTGACATAATATTGCATATTGGTATGTATTTCAAGCGATTTCGACAAGTTGGTATGATGTTTTTTTGAAAACGTGTCGAAATTTGTCGAATTACCATATTATTCCAAATACAGCTCTGAAAAGCCCGCGCCGCGATATACACCGCAGCGCGGCTTTTGGTTCTTTGACCAGTAATTTTACATCATGTCGCGATCGGCTTCGCGGCCGCAGCTGACGGTGAGGTTCCCGTTGCGGCAGCGCAGTGCGTCGATGAAGTCCTTGCTGATATCTTTTCCGCGCAGGCGGATGTTGTAGGTCAGCTCATAGAGCGTGCCCATGTTGGTGGTGCGCACGCGGATAAGCTCGTGCTCGAGCGTGTACTCGTTGAGCAGGTCGTCAAACAGACCATCGTAGTCAAGGTTCTCCGGGATGGTGATCTTGAGCTGGCGCTCGGCGGGACTGTTCTGGCCGAAGCGGAAGCGCTCAAGCAGCAGCAGGAACAGCGAGATTATCACGAAGAACAGCCCCGCAATGGCGACGTAGCCCATGCCGCAGGCAAGGCCGAGCGCGACGGAGAAGAACAGCCCCGTGATCTCCTTTGCGCTGCCGGGCACGCTGCGGAAGCGCACCAGCGCGAAAGTACCGGCGACGGCAAGCCCCGCGCCGATGTTGCCGTTGACGAGCATGATTATAAGCGTGACAACGGGCGGCAGCATCGCCAGCGACAGCGTGAGCGAGCCGGTGTGGTGGCCGTGCGCGGTAAAAACGAGCGCCGTGAGCACTCCGAGTGCAAGCGATGAGAAAATGCAGATAAGGAAGCTCTGCAGGGTGATGCTTTCGGTAATGACGCTGTTAAGCAATTGTGATCACTCCATCGAAATATTTTTGTACAAGCCCGGACTTATAGCAGCTGCCGTACTTTGAAAAGCCGGTCGGGAACACCTCAAGACGGCTGAGCGCACCGGCGAGCCATAGCGGTGCGGCGTCCGGTATTTTTATCTCCATGAGCACCTGACCGCCGTCAAGCAGCGGCGTGCCGTGCGTACCGTCGCAGAGGCTGAGCTCGTTCTCGCGCCAGCGGATGCCGCGGTCAAAGGTGAAGCGCAGCTCCGGAGCACCGTCGGCGATGTAGGCCTCACGGTCGCAGGCGATGAATATCTTCGGCGCGGGTGAGTGCATATGCAGGAACCAGTCTATCTCCCGGCAGACCTGACTGTTCTCCGGTGCGGGTGAGCGCCCGGATAGCCACGCCTCGGCACGCTCTGCAGTCGTCTGCACACGGCGCTTATAGACCGTGCCCTTGAACTTTTTCTTGAGCTCGACGAACACCGTGCCGTCGGGCGCAGGTACGCCGTAGCTGCGCACCCTGAGCTTCTCCTTGTATACGGGTGCCTCTATCGAGCGGCGGATGAGCTCGTAGTCATCGCTGTCATAATAGACGCTGCACACCGTGCTGCTGAAATATTCGTCCGGGACGAGCCGCGGTGAAAGCTCCGCCCACAGCGCTTCATAGCGCTCGGGAGAAAGGAGATATTTTTTCTCATTTCTTTTGAAGGTCAGCCTTGTGTTGTTCATGCGCCGTCAATGCTCCCGAAGTAATGGCTGCGCTCGCTGCTGCTCAGGTCAAAGACAAAGCAGAGCGCGTCAATGTTCTGCTGGCGCCAGTCACAGTCGTCGACATAGTACAGGAGCTGCTCAATGCTCCACTCCCAGCTGCGGCGATCCTTGCCGTAGCGGGCAAAATCACGGTCGACCTCGGCGGAGAGCTCCTCGGTCATGGCGTTTATTTCGTTTATCACGGCCCTGTTCGAGAGCTTATCGCTCAGAAGCTCGGCGGCGCGGGTGAGAAAGCGATCCTTGAATCCGGCGTTCTGCATGAGCGGAACTGCAAGAGAGGACACCTGAATATGCTCCACCCCGTACCCGCTCATAAGATTTGCGTACATCGCACCGGGCGTGGCAAAGGTCGCGTCAAGATCGTAGAACATGAAATGCCATTTGCCGTCGGCCTGATCCGAACGGCAGTAGCGCAGGTTCCCGCTTGTAACGTCGGTGTTTGCGCAGAAGCCCTCCATTATCAGCCAGTCGATGAGACTGTCCATATCGATCAGTGAAGCGAGGTGCTCGTAGTTTTCGTCAAGGCTCATGTCGTTCATATAGGCGAAGCTGATGACCTGATTATAAAACTCCGTGTCGTACCCGGCGGGAGCTTCGATGACCTCAACACTGTCGGGATCGACTCCGGCGACGGCGGCATAGAGATATTTGTTCGCCTTTTCCTTGAGCGTGTATATGCCGCTATATTCACCGTTTACATACAGCACGCAGAAGATGCTGCGCTGGTTGATAACGTCCATGTCCGCTTTCTCGCACAGGCTCTGGCTCAGCTCGTTGCGGATGATGGCCTGTTCCTGATCCTGCCCGGCGCGCAGCAGCAGATTCGTAAATTCAGTCGCTCCGCCGCCGAAGATGTCGTACTGCAAGGTTTCCTGCCCGTATGAGCCGCGGAAGCGCAGGGACATATTCTTCTTTGACAGGATAAGGCTCGTCTCGCCGTTGAGTGAGACGCCGCAGGGCGCGGTGAAGCCGCTGCCGTCGCGGTAAAGTGAGATGCTCGCCTGGAGCTCCACGCCCTTTGCCGGACCGTTATACATCTGTGAAAACTCGGTAGTATCCTCGGAGACGAGGCTGACAACGGGCAGGCTGTGCCCCTCGTTGATGATATAGCTCAGCATGAGCGTGCGGCTGGGCAGCGCGTTCTCCTCGAAGCAGACAGCCTTGACGACGCCGGTGGAGCCGACGGTTATGGGCTTTGTATATTCGGGACTCTCCTCGGTCGGGGTCGAGCCGTCGAGCGTATAGCGGACAGTGCCGGTGCCGGACAGCTCCACTGTCACGCTGTCCACACCTTCAAAAACTCCGTCGGGCGTGAGGTTCACCGGCTTTGCCGACACGCGGCGCGCGCCGTCGGAGTTGGTCTTGCCGGGGCTGGGCTCTGCAAAATAGAACCAGCCGTTTTCCCCGTCCATGCGGCCGAAGCTGCACTCATACGGGATATCGCGCAGGGGGGCATAGTCGACGATCTCCCCGCCGCGGCTCAGATAGAGCTGTTCGCACGCGGAGTTGAGCGAGAATGATGCGAGGTTATGTGCATCGCTGCCGTCGTCATCCGCGCCGCAGAGGATAATGATCGTCCCACCGGGGGCGAGAACGGAATCCGGCAGCGCGTACTTGCCAAGATCCTTGAGACTGTCGGACAGGCAGTATCCCAAGAGCGAAAGGTCGGAATCGGAAATGTTTTTAAGCTCGACCCAGTCGCAGTAGCCGGGAGCTCCGGCATAATAGGTCTTGGTATTCGCTACCATGACCTCGCTTATAACGAGCGCATCGGCAGAGGAGAGTGTTTCCTGCAGCGCGTCATAACCGGCTGCGCTGTTTTCATATCCGGGCGTCGGATACAGCGACTGCGACCATTCGCCGTCATCGCCGAGCGCCATGGAGACGTCGGCCTCCGTCCCGCCGCACGCGGCCTGATCGGCGACGCTGCCGGATGGAGAGAGCAGATAGACCGTCTCATCCCCGGAGAGGGAGAAATCCGTGTGAAGCTCGCTGCCGGACTTGTCCTTGCCGGAGGCAAAGACGAGCAGGTATTCACCCGGCTCTATCGTGACGTCGGGGAAAGCCCAGCCCGGCTCACCGGACTTGTCTGATATGCGCCAGCCGCCGAGGCTTACGGCCTTGTCCGAGACGTTATGCAGTTCTATCCAATCGGAGAAGTCCCCGTCCTCGTCGCGCACTACGGCGCGGTTCTTCTCCATAAGCTCGCTGATAATAACGCTGCCGCCGGTGCCCGCCTGCGCTGCGGAAGCGGATGCGGCGGGGCTGACTGCCGCGTTTTCCTCTGCGGGGGATTCGGGAGACATATATATGCACACGGCCGCGATGACCGCCGCCGCGACGATAAGCGCGATGATGAGGATTATCTTTCTTTCCCTGCTGCCCATTTGTTCCTCCATGGTCTGCTCTTCTATAGGGATAAAATATCAATATATTATACTTCCGAAACGGGCTCTGTGTCAATCTGAATAAAGCCACTTGCAAAGCATGAAAATTTGGGATAGAATACACGACATGTTTATACACGCATTTACTCATTCCGGCACGAAATTTTGAGCGGAGGGACACGACATGGAGCTTCTTGAACAGAGAATACTGACTGACGGAAAGGTGTTGCCCGGCGGGATACTCAAGGTGGACGGCTTCCTCAACCATCAAATAGACCCGCAGCTGCTGTATGAGATGGCGCTTGAGTTTAAGCGCCTATATGACGGCACCGGCATAAACAAGATCCTGACCATTGAGGCCTCAGGCATAGCCATGGCTGCGATGACGGGCTATGTGTTCTCCTGCCCGCTGGTTTTCGCCAAGAAGAGCAAGACTAAGAATATATCGAACGATGTCTATTCCGTTGAGGTCGCGTCTTTCACCCACGGTAACACCAACACCGTCGTCGTCTCCAAGGAATATCTGTCAGCTAAGGACCGCGTGCTGATCGTTGACGATTTCCTCGCGACAGGTGCGGCGCTCGTCGGGCTCAAGGCGCTCGTCGAGCAGGCCGGCGGCGTCGTGGTCGGCGCGGGCATCGCGGTGGAAAAGGTCTTTCAGGGCGGCGGCGATATGCTGCGCTCACAGGGGCTGCGCGTCGAGTCGCTCGCGAAGATCGCCTCGATGGACGATCACGGCCTCAAATTCTGCTGAGGATAAAAACACCGCCCCGGCTTGACATTTGATTAAAACACCATATTTTCCAACAAATTACAAGATAATATACCTTGAGCCGCACTTGTGCAGAATCGACAAATCGAGGCACCGAAAAATGTCAAAATCGTAGAAAAACCATACTTGACTTTTTGGCGCGCGGCTGTTAGCATAAAGGCACAAACCAATTGAATACCGCTTCGATATATAGCAAATGATATGGATTTGAAGTTTCTACCCGGACGCCGTAAATGACCGGACTATCGATGCTGAGCTTCGGCTCACCGCTTCCCCAGCGGTGGGTTGATGTGTGCTTTGCATCGGCAGTGAAAACGGCCGGTGCTTTTTTCGTATCTTCACCGCAATGCGGTTTAGATAAATTATAAAAAATTATCGAGGAGACTGAACAAATGAAGAAGATTGTTGCTCTGCTCATGGCTCTGTGCATGGTATTTGCACTGTGCGCCTGCGGCCAGTCCGCAGCACCCGCTGCAACCGAGGCCCCCGCGGCTGACGCTGCTGCAACCGAGGCACCCGCTGCCGACGCGACTGCCGCTTCCGATCTGAAGGTCGGTTTTATTTTCCTGCATGATGAGAACTCCACCTATGACCTTAACTTCATGAACGGTGCCAAGGAAGCCTGCGCAAACCTCGGCCTGAGCGATGACCAGGTCATCTTCCGCACCAACATTCCCGAAGGCCAAGAGTGCTACGACGCGGCTGCCGAGCTTGCAGATGCCGGCTGCAATGTCATCTTTGCCGACTCTTTCGGCCATGAGGACTTCATGATCCAGGCTGCAAAGGAATTCCCCGAGGTTCAGTTCTGCCACGCTACCGGTACCAAGGCTCACACCGAGGACCTTGCAAACTACCACAATGCTTTCGCTTCCATCTATGAAGGCCGTTACCTCGCCGGTGTCGCTGCCGGTCTCAAGCTCAACGAGATGATCGCCAACGGTGAGTTCACCGAGGACGAGGCCAAGATCGGCTACGTCGGCGCATTCACCTACGCAGAAGTCGTTTCCGGTTACACCTCTTTCTTCCTCGGCGCACGCTCCGTCTGCCCCACCGCTACCATGGAAGTGACCTTCACCGGTTCCTGGTACGATGAGACCGCTGAAAAGGAAGCTGCAAACAAGCTCATCGGCAACGGCTGCAAGCTCATCAGCCAGCACGCTGACTCCATGGGCGCTCCCACCGCATGCGAGACCGCCGGTGTCCCCAACGTTTCCTACAACGGCTCCACCGAGGCTGCCTGCCCCAACACCTTCATCGTTTCTTCCCGCATCAACTGGGCTCCCTACTATGAGTACGCTATCACCGCTGTTATGAACGGCGAGACCATCGACGCTGACTGGACCGGCACCCTTGCCACCGGTTCCGTCGTCCTCACCGACATCAACACTGCCGTCGCTGCCGAGGGCACTGCCGAGGCAATTGCCGACGCCACCGCAAAGCTCGAGTCCGGCGAACTCCAGGTCTTCGACTGCTCCGTCTTCACCGTCTCCGGTGACAACGTGACCGACGCTATGACCGTTGACGCTGACGGCCACGTCACCTCCTACCTCGCAGACGTCAACACCGATGCTGCCTACACCGGCGACACCGAGGCTGTTCAGGACGGCGCTTTCAAGGAGTCCACTTTCCGTGCCGCTCCTTACTTCGATCTCAAGATCGACGGCATCACCCTTCTTGACACCGCATTCTAATTGAACCGCATCTGACTGTTACTGCAAGCGGGCAGCGCAATGACAATTTAATTGCGCTGCCCGTTTTTACCTTTGACCACCGCATAAGAAAGCACATGATAAACGCATATGCTTTCTTATGCGGTATTGGACTTTACTACATACATTAAGGAGTGACCGTATTGGACAATAAGATCGCGGCAGTCAAAATGCGCAATATCACGAAGACCTTCGGCTCCGTCGTCGCAAACGACAGAGTCTGGCTCGATATATACAGGGGCGAGATACTTGCGCTCCTCGGCGAGAACGGCAGCGGCAAGACGACGCTTATGAACATGCTCGCCGGCATCTACTTCCCTGACGAGGGCGAGATAAGCATCGACGGCAAGCCTGTCGTCATAAGCTCCCCGAAGGATGCTTTCGACCTTGGCATCGGCATGATCCACCAGCACTTCAAGCTTGTCGATGTGCTGACCGCCGCGGAGAACATCGTCCTCGGCCTGCCCGGAAAGCTCGATTTGAAGGACGCCTCCGCCAAGATAAAGCAGATCTGCGACGCTTACGGCTTCGAGGTCGACCCCAACCAGAAGATATACGACATGTCCGTTTCCCAGAAGCAGACGGTCGAGATAATCAAGGTGCTCTACCGCGGCGCGGATATCCTGATCCTCGATGAGCCGACCGCCGTCCTCACCCCGCAGGAGACGGACAAGCTCTTCGCCGTCCTGCGCAACATGCGTGATGACGGCAAGGCTGTCGTTATCATCACCCACAAGATGCACGAGGTTGAGGAGCTGTCCGACCGCGTCGCCGTTCTGCGCCACGGCCAGTTCATCGGCGATATGCGCACCAAGGACACGAACGCTCAGGAAATGACCAACATGATGGTCGGCCACGCGGTCACTCTTAATATCGACAGACCCGACCCCGTCGACCCCAAGCCCCGCATCGAGGTCAAGAACCTCACCGTGCGCAGCATTGACGGCATCGTGAAGCTCGACGATGTGAGCTTTACCGCAAACTCCGGCGAGATCCTCGGCATCGCGGGCATTTCCGGCTGCGGCCAGAAGGAGCTGCTCGAAGCCATAGCCGGGCTCCAGCCGGTCGAATCCGGCAGCATCAGCTACGTTGAGGACGACGGCAAGGCCGATGAGCTCATCGGCAAGGATCCCCTCGCGATAGCTGACATGGGCGTCGCGCTCTCATTCGTGCCTGAGGACAGGCTCGGCATGGGCCTTGTCGGCAACATGGACCTTGCGGACAACATGATGCTCCGATCCTTCCGCCGCGGCCACGGCCTGTTCACCGACCGCAAGTCCCCGCGCAAGCTTGCACAGGAGGTCGTTGACGACCTCGAAGTCAGCACCCCCGGCATCTCCACTCCGGTGCGCCGCCTGTCCGGCGGCAATGTGCAGAAGGTGCTCGTCGGACGCGAGATCGCGTCTGCACCCACTGTGCTGCTCACGGCCTACGCCGTGCGCGGACTGGATATCAACTCTTCCTATACTATATATGACCTCATAAACCGGCAGAAGAAAAAGGGCGTCGCCGTCATATACGTCGGCGAGGATCTGGATGTGCTGCTGGAGCTGGCCGATAGGATACTCGTCCTCTGCGGCGGCAAGGTCAGCGGCATCGTTGAGGGACGCAAGACCTCGAAGCGCGAGGTCGGCATGATGATGACAAAGCTCGGAGGTGACAAAGCCGATGAATAAGCAGAAGCAGGAGCCGCTGGCTCACATTTCCAAGCGCGGCGCTATGCCGTGGTATAAGGCCTGGGCTATCCGCCTCGGCGCGATAGTCGCGGCGCTGCTCGTGTGCGCGCTCGTCACCACCGTCACGACCGGTGAAAACCCGATCGCTGTTTACGGCGCAATGATAAGCGGCGCTTTCGGCACCGCACGCCGCAACTGGATCACTTTCCAGGGCATGGCAGTTCTGCTGTGCATCTCCCTTGCCGTGACCCCCGCGTTCAAGATGCGCTTCTGGAACATCGGCGCCGAGGGTCAGACCCTTGCCGGCTGCCTTGCGACGACGGCTGTGATGATCTGCCTGAGCGATAAGATGTCAAACGGCATGCTGATCCTCACCATGACCGTCGCGGCTATCGCGGCGGGCGCGCTGTGGGGCTTTATCCCGGCTTTCTTCAAGGCCAAATGGAACACGAACGAGACGCTCTTCACCCTGATGATGAACTATGTCGCGACCCAGCTCGTCGCGTATTTCATCATCGTGTGGGAAGTCCCCAAGGGCGCGGGGCAGATCGGCATCATCAATCAGGCTACCGAGCTTGGCTGGCTGCCGCAGCTCGGCGGTAACAAGTACCTGCTGAGCATAGTCGTCGCCGCTGTGGTGACGGTCGCGGTGTATGTGTACCTCAACTACTCCAAGCACGGCTATGAGATAAGCGTCGTCGGCGAGAGCGAGCGCACCGCGCGCTACGTCGGCATCAAGGTCGAGAAGGTCATCATGCGCACTATGGCGCTCTCCGGTGCTATCTGCGGCCTTGCGGGTCTGCTGCTCGTCGGCGGCATAAACCACACCGTCACGACGACTATCGCCGGCGGCCGCGGCTTCACGGCTGTCATGGTGTCATGGCTTGCGAAATTCAATCCCATCATCATGGTCTTTACCTCCCTGCTGCTGGTGTTCCTTGAGCGCGGCGCTGGCGAAATTTCCACCGCCTTCGGTCTGAACCATTCCTTCTCCGATATTCTTACCGGCATCATCCTGTTCTTCATCATCGGCAGCGAGTTCTTCATCAGCTATAAGATAAGTTTCCGCAAGGCCGCAAAGAAGGAGGACTGAGCAATGTTTGATATAGTTTCCTTTATCCCGAGAGCCGTCGTTCAGGGTATCCCGCTGCTCTTCGGCAGCACCGGCGAAACGCTGACCGAAAAATCCGGCAACCTCAACCTCGGCATCCCCGGCATCATGTATGTCGGCGGCATCTGCGGCGTCATCGGCGCATTCGCGTATGAACAGTCCGCAGGCTCCGCGGAAGCCATGAGCGGCTTTCTCGCGATAATGATCCCGCTGCTGTGCTCCCTGCTCGGGTCGCTGCTGATGGGGCTTCTCTACTGCTTCCTCACCGTCTCCCTGCGCGCAAACCAGAACGTCACCGGTCTTGCGATGACCACGTTCGGCGTCGGCTTCGGCAACTTCTTCGGCGGCTCGCTCATAAAGCTCACCGGCAGCGAGGTCCCGTCCATCGCCCTGTCCGCGACGAGCGCTTACTACAGCCGCTCTCTTCCCATTGCCGATAAGCTCGGCTGGTTCGGCAAGATATTTCTGAGCTACGGCTTTCTCGCCTATGCCGCTATTATCATTGCCCTTGCCGCGGCCTATGTCCTCAAGCACACCCGCGTCGGCCTGCACCTGCGCGCCGTCGGCGAGAGCCCGAACACCGCGGACGCCGCCGGTATCGACGTCAAGAAGTATAAGTACGTCGCCACCTGCGTCGGCAGCATGATCGCCGGCCTCGGCGGACTGTACTATGTCATGGACTATGCCTGCGGCATCTGGTCGAACGACGCTTTCGGCGACCGCGGCTGGCTCGCCATCGCGCTCGTTATCTTCACGATCTGGAAGCCGGATGTCGGCGTGATATCCTCCATCCTCTTCGGCGGCTTGTATATCCTGTATCTGTTCCTGCCAACCGGCACGAACCTCGCCGTCAAGGAGCTGTATAAGATGATCCCCTACGTCGTCACAATCGTGGTGCTGGTCATTTCCTCCATGCGCGATAAGCGAGAGAATCAGCCACCCGCCTCCCTCGGCCTTGCCTACTTCCGAGAAGAACGGTAAATAAAAAATTTCAGCCCCGGACGTTTCGTCCGGGGCTGACTGTATATCAGGGCATCACACGCCGTATTCCGCGACCTGCTTTGCGATGAACTTCGAGCGCGTGAGCAGCAGCAACACCGCCGCCTGCACCGGCAGCATGACTGCCAGCTGCACCGCGCGCGTCGCGAGCATCGCGGCATAGGAGTTGCCGGTGATGAAGGAGATCATCGCGGAGTTTGCAAGGAACGAGACTATCAGGCAGTTGAGCGCCGCCGCTAAAACAGCGTGGATCCACAAGCGCTCACGCCTATATAGGCACAGACCGAATATAAGCCCCGTGACCGCGGCGGTCAGCGTGAAGCCGGGGAAATACGCGCCGGTCGGGAACGCGAGCGAGCCGATGAGGTCGCCCAGCGCGGAGACGAGCGCCGCCCAAGCGGGGCCGTAGAGCATCGCGCACAGCGCTATCGCGGCAAAGCCGAGTCCGATTTTCATAAGCGGGGTGTTGAACGCGAACACCCGCGTCAGCAGCACATCCGCTGCGAGCAGTATCGCCGAGACGGCGAGCTTACGTGTAGTTATCTTCATTATTATAATATCACCTTTCCATAGCCGGGATCGGCCTGACGCTGTCAGACCACACGGGCATTAGAATACCACACGGCGGCGCGGAGCACAAGCCGCGTATCAAATTTCCCAAGACGGGAAATAATAACCACACTCTTGGACGGGCGCGTATGCGTCCTCCGGATAAAAAGGAGTGACGGTTATACAGGGCAAGGTAGAGATATGCGGAGTCAACACGGCAAGGCTCCCTGTGCTGAAATCCGCCGAGACCCGCGCGCTGCTCGAGCGCGCCCGCGGCGGGGACAAGACCGCGCGCGAGGAGCTGATCTCGGGAAACCTGAGGCTGGTTCTGTCGGTCATCCAGAAGTTTGCCGGGCGCGGCGAGAGTATGGACGATCTGTTTCAGGTCGGCTGCATCGGCCTCATCAAGGCCGTGGACTGCTTCGACCTGAGCCAGAATGTGCAGTTTTCGACCTACGGTGTGCCGATGATCGCCGGGGAGCTGCGGCGCTTCCTGCGCGATCACAGCGCCATCCGCGTCTCGCGCTCGATGCGCGACACGGCCTATAAGGTGCTTCAGGCAAAGGAGCGCTTGACCGCCGCCGACGGGCGCGAGCCGAGCATCGAGGCTATCGCCAAGGAACTCGGCATACCGCGGCAGGAGGTCGTCTTCGCGATGGAGGCGATAAGCGACCCCGTCTCCCTCTATGACCCGGTGTACAGCGACGGCGGCGAGAGCGCCTGCGTGATGGATCAGATTGGCGACACGCGCAATACCGACGAGCAGTGGCTTGAGCAGATCGCGCTTCAGGAGGCTGTGAAGCGGCTCGACAGCCGGGAAAAGCACATCCTCGCCCTGCGCTTCTATGACGGGCGCACGCAAATGGAGGTCGCCAAGGAGGTCGGCATATCGCAGGCGCAGGTATCGCGCCTTGAGAAAAACGCAATAAGCCGCATAAAGAAGAACATCACCGCGTAGCTTGAAAAAATTACGCGGAAAAGCATTGAAAATACTTGACTTTCGTTCGGAACTTTGTTATATTGTTATGGCGCTCCAAAGACAGCAGGTGGGTCATGCCCGTAAATCCTGCCGAGGACATTAACAATATCAAGGTTTACCGTGATTGTTTTTGTGCCCTTGCGTCTTGACGCAGGGGTTTTCTTTTTGGACGTGTCATCATTCGCGTGGAGGTGAAACACAATATGCCAAATGCAAAGGTTCTTAGCGAAAAGCAGGCGATAGTCGAAGCTCTGGCTGAACGCATCAAGGGCGCAAGCGCAGGTATCCTGGTCGATTACAAGGGAATCACCGTTTCTGAGGACACCGCACTGCGTACCGAGCTGCGCAAGGACGAGGTCAACTACACTGTTGTCAAGAACACCCTGACCAGAAAGGCTCTGGACAAGCTGGGGATGAGCGGTCTCGACCACGTCCTCAACGGCACCACTTCTCTGGCCACCGCTGAGAATGACCCCATCGCTCCTTTCCGTATCATCAATGATTACAGCAAGAAGCTGGGCGACCGTTTCAACGTCAAGGCTGCCTTCATGGAGGGCAAGATCCTTACCGACGCTGAGATAGCCGAAATGTCTTCTCTGCCCTCCAAGGATGCTCTGTATTCCAAGGTTCTGGGCACCATGATCGCACCCATCACCGGCCTGGCCGTTTGTCTCGGTCAGATTCTCGAGCAGAAGGGCGGCTCTATCGAGTCCGGCGCTGCTGAAGCCGCAGCTGAATAATCAGGCTGCACAAATAATTAATGGAGGAAATTACAATGAGTGAAAAAATCACTGCCATGATCGAAGAGATCAAAGGCCTTACCGTTCTTGAGCTCAGCGAGCTCGTACATGCTCTGGAGGACACCTTCGGTGTTTCTGCCGCTGCCGTCGCTGCCGGCCCCGCAGTTGCTGCTGGCCCCGCTGTCGAAGAGAAGACCGAGTTTGACGTTGTCATGACCGCTTTCGGCGCAGAGAAGATCAAGGTCATCAAGGAGATCCGTGGCATCACCGGTCTCGGCCTCGCAGAGGCAAAGGCAATGGTCGAAGCCGTCCCCGCAAAGGTCAAGGAAGGCATTTCCAAGGAAGACGCAGAGGCTCTCAAGGCTCAGCTCGAAGCCGTCGGCGCAACCGTCGAGATCAAGTAATTTATTACTGTCTTATAAAATACCGTCTGCCATCGGCAGACGGTATTTTTATTATAGCTTGACCCGTTAAAATATAAATAATTATACAAAATTTCCACACCTATAAAACTAAAAATGCATAAACGCAGGGACGATGCTGATAAAATACGCACTAAACTGAGAAACCGGTTTACATTACAGATGCGCGCGACGGTCATTAGCTTTTATCATGTCGAAAATCCTTAAAAAATTTGCACTTTAAATTGCTGAAGTCCTTGACATTACTGCTGGCAGTTGTTATAATACCAGCATATTTATTCATACGGTACGGCACGTCTGCCGGCGTAGAATAAATAAAGAGAAAAAAGGAGGAACAATATATGTACAACTTTGCACTGGCGTTCGTTCTGTGCGCCGTAGCCTACCTGATAGGCGATGCAGTGTCCATCCTGACCAAGGCATGGGTCCCCTCCGTGTTTGTCACGGCGATCGTTCTGCTGATTGGTTATTGGACAGTTCTGCCTGCGGAGCTTATTTCCGACTCCAAGCTGATTCCATTCGGCAGCACCATCGGCATCTATCTCCTCATCACCCACATGGGCACCATCATTAGCCTCAAGCAGCTGGGTGAACAGTGGAAGACCATCGTCGTCTGCCTTGCTGGTCTGGCGGGTATGTGCCTCGCCTGCTGGCTCGTCTGCATTCCCATCATTGGTAGGGAATTCGTCGTTGCTGGCCTGCCTCCTCTCACCGGCGGCATCGTCGCAGCTGTCACCATGCAGACTGCCGCAGCCGAGAAGGGTCTCGAGGCCGCAGCTCTCTTTGCAATAGCGATGTACTGCGTGCAGGGCTTTGCAGGCTACCCCCTCACCGCTCTCTGCCTCCAGCTCGAAGGCAAGAAGCTCCTCAAGAAGTTCCGCTCCGGCGAGGTTAAGACCAGCGATGCAGCTGAGGTCAACGCAGTCGAGAAGGCAAACGAGCTCGAAGCCGGCACTGCAAACAAGGCAAAGAAGAAGCTCATCCCCGAGCTGCCTGAGAAGTGGAACGGCCCTGTTATGATCTTCCTCAAGCTCGGTATCGTTGCTTGGCTCGCAACCATGCTCGGCACCATCGCATTCCCCGGCATCGGCAAGATCTCCGGCGCTGTCTGGGCTCTCATCCTCGGCGTTCTGGGCACCACCATCGGCTTCCTCGATGTCAACTCCCTCAATAAGGCCAACTCCTACGGCATCATTATGTTCGCTCTGATGATGTACGTTTTCGACGGCCTGAAGACTGCTACCCCCGCAATGCTCGGTTCCGTTATCGGCCCGATGCTCCTCCTCATCGTTGTCGGTGTTATCGGCATGGCTATCTTTGAGTTCATCGCTGCAAAGCTCCTCAAGATCGACTTCTGCCTCGCTCTGGCAAACGGTCTGACCGCTCTCTACGGCTTCCCCCCCAATGCCATCATCACCGAGAACACCTGCAAGGCTCTGGGCGAGACCAAGGAAGAGTTCGATTACCTCATGGGCGAAATGTACCCCAGCATGATCGTCGGCGGCTTCACCACCGTCACTATCACCTCCGTTATCATCGCAGGCCTGTTCACCAACCTGTTCTGATTCGGTATTCTACTTAGTTTAACGGCTGCGCCGCGTATGCAGATATGCGGCGCAGCTTAAGCAGTATTTATTCATCTGCAATGACGCCGCGCACGCGGCGGAAAAGGAAGGGCATATTATGAACATCAAGGAAACTGCTCAGAAGTACAGCGACTACATCATCGAGACCCGCAGATACCTCCACATGCACCCCGAACTCAGCACCAAGGAATATGAAACCAGCAAGTTCGTCCAGTCCGAACTTGATAAGATAGGCGTGCCTTACGTACAGTGTGGTCTTGAGACCGGCGTACTGGCCACCATAAAGGGCGGCAAGCCCGGCAAGACCATCCTCATCCGCGGCGACATGGACGCTCTTCCGGTCCCCGAGGAGAACGACCTGCCCTACAAGTCCACCGTTGACGGCGTTATGCACGCCTGCGGCCACGATACCCATACCGCTATGATGCTCACCGCCGCCCACATCCTCAACGATGTCAAGGACGAGCTGTGCGGCACCGTTAAGCTCGCGTTCCAGCCCGCTGAGGAGACCGCTCAGGGCGCTCCCTCCATGATCGCAAACGGCGCAATGGAAGGCGTTGACGCTGTTTACGGCCAGCATATCTGGACTCAGGTCCCCATCGGCAAGGTCGCTTTTGCGGCCGGTCCGAGAATGGCCTCCGCAGGTCAGTTCGAGATCTGGGTGCAGGGCAAGGGCGGCCATGGTGCAGAGCCCCACAACTGCCATGACGCAGTCACCTGCTGCGCCGCTATCGTCAATTCCCTCCAGACCATCGTCTCCCGTGAGTACAGACCCATTGACGCCGCCGTCTGCACGGTCGGCCGCATGGACGTCGGTACCCGCTGGAACGTCATCGCCGACAGCGGCTACCTCGCCGGTACCACCCGCTGCTTCGACAGACAGGTCTTTGCCGAGTTCCCCGAGCGCATCGAGCGCATCGTAAAGGGCACCTGCGAAGCATACAGATGCACCTACAAGACCAAGTACACCACCCTCACTACGCCCACTGTCAACCATCCCTACATGGCTGATATCATTGACGGCGCCTGCAAGAAGATCTACGGCGACGATGACAGCTACAAGATAGACTTCGACCCGACCACCGGCGGCGAGGACTTCTGCTTCTTTATCGATGCTGCTCCCGATCAGATGGGGGCTGTTGCGCTCGTCGGCTGCGGCTGCGAAGCAAAGGACACCTTCCATGCTCACCATAGCCCGAAGTTTAAGGTTGACGAGGATGCTCTGCTCAACGGCGCTTGTCTGTACTGTCAGGTAGCGGCAGACTTTCTTAATAAGTAATCTTACGGGACGGCATGACTAACTGTTGTGCCGTCTCTCTTTTGATTAGAATTTATATAAAGGAGGGGCTTTTATGGACATTAAAGCTCTGGCACAAAAGTACGAACCCTATATCATCGAGCGCAGGAGATACTTCCACGCGCATCCCGAGCTCAGCTTCAAGGAGTGGGAGACCACCAAGGCTCTCGTCGCAGAGTTTGAGAAGATGGGTATGGAGATCCAGACCTTCCCCGACTATCCCGGTCTGATCGCCACTCTTGACACCGGCAAGCCCGGCCGCACCGTCATGCTGCGCGCCGATATAGACGCTCTGCCTGTCAAGGAGGGTACTGGGCTTGACTTCGCTTCCCAGAACGAGGGCGTCATGCATGCCTGCGGCCACGATAACCACATGGCTATGCTGCTCGGCGCGGCACATATCCTGCTCGAGAAGAAGGATGAGCTCAAGGGCAAGGTCAAGTTCCTGCTCCAGTCCGGTGAGGAAATGGCCTGCGGCGCAAAGTACTATGTCGATCACCACATCCTCGACGGCGTTGACGCCATCTTCGGCCAGCACATCTGGGGCACTCTGGATGCTCCCTATGTCTGCGTTGCTTCCGGCAATCGCATGGCCTCCTGCGATAACTTCACCATCCGCGTCAAGGGACTCCAGTCCCACGGCTCCGCTCCTCAGGACGGACACGACGCCATCGTCGCCGCTTCCGCGATAGTCATGGCGCTGCAGACCTACGTTAGCCGCAAGAATAACCCGGTCAATCCTCTGGTCGTCACCGTCGGCAAGTTCCACGGCGGCAGCATGTACAACATCATCTGCCCCGATGTTGAGCTCGTCGGCACCATCCGTACCTACTCCCGCGAGCTGAGACACGACCTTGAGGCCGACCTCAACAAGATCATCAAGAACACCGCCGAGGCGCACGACTGCACTGCCGAGCTGGAGTTCAGCCCGATGCTCCCCGCCGTCATCAACGAGGATCACGAGCTCAACGAGATCGCACAGAACGCCGCTCTCAAGCTCTTCGGACCCGAGGGCGTCAACAACGAAATGCCACCTCTCATGGGCAGTGAGGACTTTGCGCTCTTCATGGAGAAGATCCCTGCGTTCTTCGCCTTCATCGGCTCCAGAAACGTCGAAAAGGGACTCATCTACACCAACCACAACGAGAAGTACACCGTCGATGAATCCGTCCTCTGGCGCGGCTCCGCTCTCACCGCCCAGTTCGCTTACGACTTCCTGAACAACAAGTGATCGAAACGTAACCCACTACGCCGAAAAATACACACAGACAGAGGGAGTATCATAATGGATAAGAAAGTATATGACAATTATGTTAAGCTGCTCCATGATGAACTCACAATGGCGACAGGCTGTACCGAGCCCATTGCCATCGCGTATGCCGGCGCGAAACTTCGCGAGGTGCTCGGTGACATACCTGAGCACTGTACGGTATATTGCAGCGGGAACATCGTGAAAAATGTCATGGCCGTCACCGTCCCGAACTCGGGCGGCGCGCGCGGCATTGACACTGCCGCTCTGCTCGGCATCATCGGCGGCGACGCATCCAGAGTTCTGGATGTGCTCCACTCCGTAAGCGATGAGGACATTGCCCTTATGCACAAGATGGTCGCGGATCACTGCTGTGACTGCGAGCTGGTCGAGGGTGTGGCGAATCTCTATATCCGCATCGAGGCGAACAAGGGCGACCAGACCGCGCTCGTCGAGATAAAGGACTACCACAGCAACATCACCCGCATCGAGAAAAACGGCGAGGTCATCTATGACGCAGCTCAGGCGAAGCAGGAAGGCACCGCCCCCGCGGCAGCCGACAAAAGCCTGCTGAACGTCCGCGATATCTATGATTTCGCAAACGAGGTAAACCTTGACGACGTGCGCGAGGTGCTTGAAAATCAGATCAAGTGCAACAGCGCCATCGCCGAGGAGGGGCTCAAGAACCCGTGGGGCGCCGAGGTCGGCCGCACCATCGCCGAGGAGTCCAGCTCTCTCGTCGACCGTGCCCGCGCCTACGCCGCCGCCGGTTCCGACGCAAGAATGAACGGCTGCGCAATGCCTGTTGTCATCAACTCCGGCAGCGGCAACCAGGGCATCACCGTCTCCATGCCGGTGCTTGTCTACGCAAGGGAGTATAAGATTCCCGAGGATAAGATGCTGCGCGCGCTCGCACTCTCGAACCTCATTTCCCTGCATGAGAAGCGCTACATAGGCAGCCTCTCCGCGTACTGCGGCGCGACCAGCGCGGCGACCGGCGCGGCCTGCGGCATCGCCTATATGCTCGGCGGCAGCTATGAGGACGTCTGCGGCATCATCACCAATACCATCAACACCACCGGCGGCATGGTCTGCGACGGGGCGAAGAGCTCCTGCGCCTCCAAGATCGCAACGGCGGTCGGCATGGCCCTGCTCGCTATGGACATGAGCGAGAAGGGCAGAGTCTTTAAGCCCGGCGAGGGTCTTGTCGAGGATAACGTCGAAGAGACCATCGAAAGCGTCGGCCGCATGGGCCGCGAGGGCATGAAGAGCACTGATGTTGAGATCCTCAAGATCATGCTCGGTAAATAAGGCGTCATATTAAACAAGCGTACGGCGTTCTGCCCCCGCAAAGAGGGGACAGAACGCCGATTTTTATCATGAAAGTGCATATTAATTCAAAGAATACTTGCACATATCAGACAAATGGAATATACTCTACAACAGTGAAAGAGATTGGGGGGGAACCAATAATGTTCAAAGAAACAGTCGAAAAATACTATCCCGAAATGAAAGCCATCCGCGAGGATATCCACCGCCATCCGGAGCTTTCTTATAAAGAAGAGAGAACCAGCGCTCTCATTATGGAGAAGCTGAAGGAATACGGTGTCGACTCTGTCGAGCGCACATGGATGACCGGTCTCGTCGCGCTGATAAAGGGCGGCAAGGGCGAGGGCAAGTGCATCGCCATCCGCGCCGATATGGACGCTCTGCCTGTGACCGAGGAGACCGGCGTTGAGTTTGCGTCCGAGAACGAGGGCGTCATGCACGCCTGCGGCCACGATATGCACATCACCATCCTGCTCACCGCCGCGCGCATCCTCTGCGAGAACAGAGACAAGTTCCCCGGCAGCGTGAAGCTCATCTTCCAGCCCGCCGAGGAAGCCGCGAGCCCGAGTGACACCACCGGCGGCGCAATGCACATGGTCGAGTACGGCTGCATGGAGAACCCGCATGTTGATGCGATCATCGCCCTGCACATGAACCCCGCAACGCCTGACCATAACTGCCAGTTCGCCATCAAGAAGGGCGTCATCACCAGCGGCTTTGATCTCTACCGCTTCGATGTCCACGGCAAGACCGCGCATGGCTCCCAGCCGCAGAACGGCAATGATGCGATCCTCGCGATGAGCCAGCTTATCGTCCTGCTCCAGCAGATCGTCTCCCGTAATACCGATCCTCTCAAGACCGCTATCCTCTCCGTCGGCACCATCAGCGGTGGCAGCCGTGTCAACATCATTCCTGACTACGCCACCGCGGGCGGCTGCTTCAGATACTATGATAACGAGACCGCCAAGGTCATCCGCGAGAACACCTTTGCCATCGCCAAGGGCGTCGAGACGCTCTCCGGCTGCAAGGTCGATGTTCAGGCACTGACCGGCTATGCCTGCGTCGAGAACGATGACAAGCTCATCGACCTCATCAGCGAGACCCTCACCGAGGAGCTCGGAGAGAACAGCGTCGTTTGGCTGGACGAGCCCTCCTCCGGTTCCGAGGACTTCAGCTACTACGGTCTGGCTACCGGCACTCCCGCAGCGCTTATGTGGCTCAACTGCGAGCAATACACCGGCGAGGAGACCTACGCTCTGCACAGCTCCAAGTGCATCTTCAAGCCCGAGGCCATCAAGGCCGGCGCAGAAGGCTTTGTAAGCATCGCGATCAAGTACCTCAACAGCTGAGAAACGAAGAACAGAATAACAAAAAAGGGTGTGTGACGCGCTGTCACACACCCTTTTTATTTTCGCAGGTCTGTCCTCTTAGATGAACACGTACTTCTTCAGCCGGTCGAAGGCCTCGATGAGCCTTGACTTCGGCAGGGCAAGGTTCATGCGGATGGACTTGGGATAGATAAAGTCCTCGCCGTTCTGCCAGATAACGCCGCAGCGCACGCCGCGGTGCTGAAGCTCCGTTATGCTTATCCCATGCTCGGCGCAGTAGCCCGCGCAGTCAAGGAAGAGCATATACGTCCCCTGCGGCCGCTGGCAGCTCACACCCTTGAAGTTCGCGTTTATGAAATCGCAGGCGTATTCAAGGTTCTCATCAATGACATGGCACATCTCGTCTGCCCACTCCATGCCCTCCGGGCTGAAAGAGCCGATGAGCGCGTGCATGGACAGGACGTTGCATTCATTGTAGTGGCTCATTTCGCCGCGGCGGACGACGCGGTCACGCAGGTATTTGTTGTAGATGATATGGTAGGACCCGACAAGTCCGGCCAGGGAAAAGGTCTTGCTCGGCGCGTAGAAAGCGATAACGCGGTTCCTTGCATCCTCGGAGATTGACTGCGTCGGGATGTGCTTGTGCCCAGGCATAATGATGTCTGACCATATCTCATCGGAGATGACGATGCAGTCATTCGCAGCGTAGACCTCCATCGCCTTTTCAATCTCCCAGCGCTCCCATACTCTGCCGCAGGGGTTGTGCGGCGAGCAGAAGATAGCAAAGTGGATGTTGTTCTCCTTTATCTTCCGGTCCATGTCCTCATAGTCCATGCGCCAGATGCCCTGCTCGTCGCGCTTGAGTTCGCTGTGGACTATGACGCGCCCGGTGTCATCCATCGTGTGCGTGAAGCCGACATAGGTGGGGGAGTGGATGAGTATCTTATCCCCGGGCGAGGTGAAGCTCTGCACTGCCGAGCTCACGCCGCCAAGCACGCCGTTTTCATAGCCGATGTGCTCAGGGAGCAGCCCCTCGACGCCGTTGCGCTTGCGCTGCCAGTTTATGATGCTGTCAAAGTATTCGTCCGGCAGGGCAAAGTAGCCGAAGTTCGGCATCTCCATGCGCTTGAGTATCGCCTCCATGGCCGGAGGCGCGGCGACAAAGCTCATGTCCGCGATCCACATCGGTATCGCGTCAAAGCCCTCGTCGGGCTGAACGCCTGCGAAGGGTATCTTGTCAAAGGCCAGGGAGTCCCTGCCGTGCCGGTCGAGCACTGTTGTAAAATCGTATTTCATTTCTAAGCCTCGCTTTCTTGTACCGCTTATCTGCCGTCCGTTTTGCGGCAGCTGAAAAGTATTATCTGCCGCTCCTTTGCGATCTCGCGCAGAAGCGCCATTGCCTGTTCAAGGCGCGTCTCGTCAAGGTTCACGAGCGCGTCGTCTATTATCAGCGGGCAGGTCTCGCCCTCGGGCAGCGCAAGCTCGCACACCGCAAGGCGCACCGCAAGATACATTATGTCCAGCGTGCCCGCGCTCAGATACTCCGCGTCGCGCGCCACAACGTCGTCCTTCGTGCGCGCCTTCGCCGTAAAGTCGCGGTTTATGAGTACATCGGAGTAGCGCCCGCCGGTCACGGCGGACATGTAGCCCGCGGCGACGCGCCCGAGCTCCGGGGAGAAGCGGCTCTGTATCTCGGTGTCCGCTTCGCGCAGCGTGTCGATGGCGAGGTTTATCGCGTCGTACTCGTCGCAGATAAGCTCGTACTCCTCCTTCATGCAGCTCAGGCTGCTGGAAAGGACGAGCGGGTCGCCCATCGCGGCGAGCCGTCCGTTTATCCCGGCGATCTGCTGGCTCAGCCGTTCGGCCTCGCCGCGCGCCGCTGTCAGCTCGCGCCCTCGCCGCGCGGTCTCAGAGTCGCCGGAGGCAAAGTCAAGCTCGCCCAGCGCAGATTCTTCGAGCCTGCTCTGCATACTGCGTGCGCTCTCATAAGCGCGGCGCGTGTGCAGCTCCTGCTGCTCGGCTTTCTTCGCGCTCTCCCAGAGCTGCTCGTAGTCCTCCAGCGCCGCCTTTATCTCACCGGTCGACCGCGCCTGGTATTTCCTCAATAGCGCCGTCTGCCGTTCGAGCGCTGCTGCCGCCGCGCCGCGCTCCTTGCCGTAGCGCAGCAGCATCACTATCGCGCCGACGCAGAACACCGCCGCGGCGATCATAAATGCGAGTACGTCAAGGCTCGTGTATAGCGCCGCCGCCGCGACTGCCAGCACCATCAGCACTATGCCCCACAGGGGCTTCGGCTTCCTTGCTGCTTCGGCACGGAGCTCTTCGAGCTCGTTAAGGTCGGCCTGAACTTCCTCTTCAAGCTCTTCCGGCTCGCGGCTGCCGAAGGGGCTTGCGCCCAGCTCCTCGCGCCGCTGCGAGAGCAGCGTCATTGCCGCGTCGTGCTCCTCACTGCTACGCTGAAGCTCCGCGCGCCCGGCGTTCAGCCGGTCGAGCGCCTCGCGGCGCTGGCGGCGGCGCGCGTCCGTGACCTCCTGCTCAAGCTGGGTGCAGCGCGCCTTCGTCTCCTCAAGCTGCTTTTCAAGGGACTCGACGTCCCCGATAGAGCCGCCCATGTCGTCGAGCCGGCGCTGGGTGTCGTCCATCTTTGCCTCAAGCTCCGGCAGCATGCCCTTGCGGTTATAGCGCCTCTTGCGCTGCCATGCGCGCAGCCGCTCGTCAGCTTCGCTGAATGAACCGGATTCCTCGCCCGTGGAGACTATCGCGTTTATCCGCTTTTCAAGCTCCGGGCTTCCCGAGACGGCGACCGTCCCCTGCGCGATGAACGCGCTGCGGCGGAACACATCTTTCGACACGCCCGTCAGCATCTCCCCGGCATTGCTGCCGTTGAGCTCCTTCACCGGGACGCTGCTGCCGGTGTACACCGCGGAAAAATCCTTCATCGGCGCGCTCTTCGTGCGCGTCCTGCGGGTGATGGTGATATCGCGCCGGTCGGCAGTCAGCTCCATGCTGCCCTCCATCGGTGCGCCCGACCACGGGGCGTAGCGCAGCTTGTCGGGCAGGTAGCCCGCGCGGGCGCGCTCCGAGGAATCCACCCCGTAGAGCATCGCCATGATGAACGCGCACCATGTGGATTTGCCGCTTTCGTTCGGCGCGTATATGATGTTCAGCCCGTCGTGCAGGCTCAGCGTCTCGTTTTCCAGCTTTCCGAAGGACGCCGTCAGCTTATTGATCTTCATGCTTTGCGACCTCCTCCATGTTGTCGAGCGCGGCGAGCCCCCAGCGGGCGGCCTGCTCTATGCGGCGGCGCTGCTCGTCGTCGCGCGCCGCGTCGTATTTTGTCCGGAGCTTCTTGAGAAAGAGCCCGCGCAGGGTGTCGTCCCCGGCGCGTTCCCATACGCTTCGGCGCAGCCGCGTCTCGTCGCGCAGCTGAAGCTCGAAGAACAGCTCTTCAAGGTTATAGTGCAGGCGGCTCAAGTCGGGGCTCGTGTCCGATTCGCCTGTGAGGATGATGCGGTACACATCCTTCACCGTCTCGTCCGGCAGCGAGGTGTGGATCGCGAGCAGGGGATCGGTGCCCGTGACGTCGATCTTCAGTATCTCATACCGACGGCTCGCGATGCACACAGGCTCAAGGCTGCATTCGCCGTCGCCGAGGGTGACGATGCTCACGGTCTTTTCCCCCGTCTCGTCAAAGCCGCGCCCCTCCGGGCAGCCCGGCCATGAGTACCATGTGTCCCCGGCCTTTTTAAGGCCGCTGGCTTTATGGACGTGTCCAAGCGCGACGTAGTCCATGCCGCTGGCGCTGAGCTCGTCCTCGCTTATGGGGTCGTAGGCCGAGCCCTTGACGTCCACATCGCCGTGGATGCACAGGACGTTCAGCAAACCGTCCTCATGCTCGGCGTGGAAGCCGCGCAGCATTGCACCGCTGCGCTTATCGGTAAACGCCGCGCCGAACACGCGCGCGCCGAGCTCCGGCAGCGTGAGTGCTTCAATGTCCCCGGAGGTAAACACGTGTACGTTTTCCGGGAGCTTGAGGCGCGCGTAGGCGGATTTCGGCGAATAGAAATCATGGTTGCCGGGAGAAATGAATACCGGCGCCGCGATCTGGCTCAGCGAGCGGCAGAGTTCCTCGCCGGTCTCATAGTATGTATTTTCGCTGTCAAGCAGGTCGCCCGCGAGCAGCACAAGCTGCACGCCCTCACGGCGCGTAAGCTCGGCTATCCGCGACAGCAGCGCGCGCTGTTCGCCGCGGCGTATGGCGGCCTTGCCTGCCGGGAGCCCCTCAAACGGGGAGTCAAGGTGCAGGTCGGCAGCATGGAGAATTTTTATCTTGCTCATGTTAACCTTATCCCTTCGGCGCTCAGGCACCTGCCCGTCTCCGGGTCTATCTCGAATATGCAGCCCTCAAGCTTTGCCGGACCCTTCGCGGCTTCGTAGCGCCGCGGCGGGTCGCCCATGAATTTGCCAATGCTCTGCTCCGGGTCGACGCCGAGCACGGAGTGTACCGCGCCCGTCATGCCGAGGTCGGTGATGTAACCCGTGCCCTTCGGCAGCACGCAGGCGTCCGAGGTCTGCACGTGGGTGTGTGTGCCCCAGACCGCGGAGGCGCGGCCGTCGAGCATATAGCCCATCGCCCGCTTCTCGCTCGTGCCCTCGGCGTGGAAGTCCACAAGGATGATCTTCTCCTTTATCTCGGCCATGTACCCGTCTGCGATGACAAAGGGGTTGTCGGTGTTGCTGTCGAGCGTGAAGCGCCCCATCAGGTTCAGCACACAGACATCGCCGAACGGTGTGGAGTATACGTTGATGCCGCGCCCCGGGCACTGCGGGCCGAAGTTTGCCGGGCGGAGAATTTTGCGCCGCTCGTCAAGGTAGGGCTGAAGCTCCGTGCGTGTCCATGTGTGGTTGCCGAGCGTGATAACGTCTGCACCGGCGCGGAGGATCGCGTCGGCCTGCCGCGGTGTGATGCCGACGACGTTTGCGTTTTCACCGTTAACGACGGCAAAGGCGATGTTCTGTTCCTTTTTGTATTCTTTCAGGCGCTTTTCCAAAAAATCCAGACCCGGCTGGCCGCACACGTCGCCGACCGCCAGTATTCTTACGCTCATGTATATCCCTCCGATTTGGCTGAGACTTGCTTCATGCTTTTATTCTACCACAATTTGCCTCGATGTATCAACGTATTTTGCGCACATAATATAGATACCTGATTATGGAGGTGTAAAAAATGAATAAAAGAAATTTCTATGTCGGTATGGGTATGGGGCTGATCGTCGGCAGCGCGGCCATGATCGCGATGCGTCCCAAGAAGCACCCCATGAAGAGCGCGGTCGGCCGCACGCTCAAAGCCGTCGGCGACATCGCCGATTCCGTCTGCGATTCCATGGGCTGGTAAGAGCGCACAGCCGGACGCAGCCAGATAAAAATTTTCCAATAAAATTGAAAAAAGGTATTGCATTATTCTTCCGACTGTGCTAATATAAACAAGCTCTCAGTTGAGAGCTGATATGCGCCGTTAGCTCAGCTGGATAGAGCGTCTGGCTACGGACCAGAAGGTCAGGGG
>ENA-UONT01000311-UONT01000311.1-human-gut-metagenome-genome-assembly--contig:-CS20-NODE-311-length-65064-cov-14.330124_pt1 | contig 65064 bp, 68 predicted proteins | sample MGYA00242459_ERZ724006 | MGnify/ENA metagenome assembly ERZ724006 | reverse complement strand
GGCCCCCGCCCCCGCCGCGCCGGGGCAGGGCGGGCCCTGGCCCGTTGCCGGGACGGCCGCGGCGCCGCCCGACGCCGATCTTCCATTGCGGTTGGAGAACGCGTCGGTGCGTATGGCCGTGGACAGGCTGCACGCGCTCGGCATCCCCCTGACCGTGATGTACACGGAGATCGAGGCCTGACAAGATGATGGGATACCGCCCGTCCACTCATTTTGCCCACCAATTTTTTGGTGCGAAAAATGAACTTGTGGACGAAAGTCATGCGATTTCCGTGTCCGTCCGCCTGTTTCACGCTAGGATTGACGGTGATTTATCGAAGTCATCCGAACCGGGACGACAGCCTTAAGGTCCAGCCCGGCCCCCACGAGAGGACGAAGGACGGTACGTGCCATGACATTGACGGGCATCGAATTGGAGACCAGACGCAGACTGCTGGGACTGAGCCAGCAGGATCTGGGATTGTGCATGGCGGTGATCGCTCCCAGGGACGACGATCCACGGCCGGTGTCGCAGAACACGATCAGCAAATGGGAGGAAGGCCGGGGCGGTCTGCCGTTGCCGGGATGGGTCGCTAAGACCATGCCGCTGATCCTTGACCGGATCGCGCGGATGCAGGAGGCGTTGGATGAACGCGCCATGGAATATCTGGAATCGTTGGAACCCGATGACGGCGACGTGGTGCATGTTCCCGCGTACCGTTCGTACCAAGCGTTCTGGAAGGCCGCGCCACGTTTGAAGGGGTGGCCGTACGCGATGTGGAACACCGCGCTCGTGCACGCGGTCGACGCGATCGATGACGGCCGCGACTATATGCTGGACGCCGTCAGATAAAGAAATCGGCACTTCAAAAAGGGAAAACAAAGTGCCAACGTCAACGTTCTAAATCATCGCTGGCACCTTGTTCAGAGCGGATCATGAAGGATCTGATTGCTGTCATGATCTTCATCACAGTTTAGCACCAGCCAACGATCTATTGCATGCTCTTTCCATGTTCGCCCCAAAGGAGTCGTTCGATTCGTTCGTCTTCCTGGTCGAACAATGGACGGGCCTTCATGTCGATCTGTCTTTGGCGACCGTACTGCGGACTCTAGCAGGCCGAAGGAACAATCAGCGGACGCCCCACTCCCGCGCCAGGGTCTCTGGGGTGACTCCTTGGCTGATGCGTTCCAGATCCTCACCCTTATACTCATTCACATCGGTAAGATAAAGAATCGCCCGCTGTGTACGGTTCCACCCTCTCAAATATCCGATTCCCGACTGCGTCGCGGCCTGCCGCACAGCCCATTTGCTCCATCCGCGATCCTCCGCCCTCCGGTAGACTTCAACGGCGAAGGCGCGATTGCCTTCGGTTCTAAGCGTGGCATGCAGCCATGGAATCACTTCGTCGTATCGTATCGTCCGATGTGCGCGCATGCCGTTTTCGCTCGCCCGCTGTATCCCCGCTGCGGACAGAAGATTCGCCAGAAACCGCTCCTTCTCTTCCAGTGTCCGCTGCCCGGCGCTAATCTCCGCCTTCAGGATATCGATCTCCTCTCGGACGTCCGAAGCCAATTGGGCGACCGTCAGCGCCGACGATTGGATGTCATGACGGACGGCGCGGGTCTGCCGCGGCCGGCCGGTCGCACGTCGCCGAGCCAGCCGACGGTCATACTCCGAGCGTGAAACTCGCTTTTTACCCATTGAAAAATGCTCCCAGACGAAACCATTCACAGCTGCCAGATCTCCCATGGTTTTCCGCCTATTCCTTATCTTTCATCATCGTCTATCAGGTCTTCTGCGTGCACGCCGAGCGCACGGGCGAGCCGTGCCGCGTTGCGCAACGTTATGCTCTCAACGCTGTGCCGGCCGTTTTCGAGCTCGCTGATCCGGGATTGCCTGATGCCGGACAGCATGGCGAGTTTCTCCTGGCTCATGCCTTTCTTGCACCGCCAGTATCGCAGCCTGCTGCCCATCACTCGTCCTCCGGTTCCGTGGCCGGCAGGAGCGTGCGGAAGTCGCCGTAGGAGAGCTTTCCTTTTCTTGCGAGCTGGTCGATGTGCTGTTTGACGAGTGCTTCGGACACGCCTCTCAGACTGCCGTGCCCGTCAAGACGGTCGAGCCCCTGTTCCACATAGAAGACCCCTCTGCTGCCGCGCAGTCCTTGCACGATCTTGGTCGCACCCAAACCGTGGCCAAGCAATCGGTTGACGCCCGAGACGTAGCCGATGATCGCCTGGTCGACGTCACCGGTCGAAACGGTCGTGATGGGACCTCCCCTGGTGGTCCCATGCGGATACTCGTCCACCTGCGTGGCGCGTTCGGCTTTCCGGGCGTCCCGTTCGGACCTTCTGGCCTGTCGTTCGGCTTTCCTTCGAGCCTTTTCCTCTCGGCTGGGCTCCTGGTCGACGTCGCCGGTCTCGGGATCGTACGTGCAGTTCGCGCAGTAGTCGCAATGCTCGGCCGCGCTGTCGCCGAAGTATCGCAGGATCATGCGGCGTAGGCAGTCCTCGCTTTCGCAGTAGTCGCTCATCGCGTTCAACCGTTCCAACGCGGCCTTGCACACCTTGTCCTGGCGTTCGGTGTCGGCCATGGCGCTGCCGGCGTTCTGGCGGATCCTGTCGCGCCATGACCTGAAGTCGCCGTCGCACCAGATCAGGATGCTGCGCGCGGGCTTGCCGTCTCGACCGGCACGTCCGGCCTCCTGGTAGAAGCATTCGATGCTTTCGCACGGGCCGTCGTTGATGACCCAGCGCACGTCGGGCTTGTCGACGCCCATGCCGAACGCTGTGGTCGCGCAGATCACGCGCGGACTGCCGTTGAGGAATCCGTCTTGGATGCGTTTCTTGTCCGCTTCGGGCACGGTGGAATAGAACGCCTCGGCGTCCACGCCTCGGCGTTTGAGTTCGATGGCGAGCCTGTCGCATTCGGCGCGGCTGTTGCAGTAGACGATGCCGCAGTCCTGGTGCCTGACCGCCCAGTCGCGGATGAACCTCACTCGTTTGCCCGGCTTGAGCTTGAGGGTGTCGAAACGAATGTTGGGACGGTCGAAACCGGTCTTGACCATCACGGGCTGTCTGAGTCCAAGGTTTTCGGCTATCTGCGGGATCTGGCCGGGTGTCGCGGTCGCGGTGAATGCGGCCATCACCGGACGGGCGGGCAGTTCCTTGATGAACTCGCCGATGCGCAGGTAGCTGGGACGGAAGTCGTGGCCCCATTGGAGCACGCAGTGGGATTCATCCACCGCGACCAGATCGATCCTCGTGCTCTTCGCGAAGAACTGGAAGTCGTCCGCCCACAACCGTTCCGGCGCGACGTACAGTAAACGAATCTCCCCCGCCTTGACGCCGGCGTAGATGCTTTGGCGTTGGGTTGGGCTGATGCCGCTGTCGATGAACGCGGCCCGCACATGCCTGGCCTGCAACGTCTGGACCTGGTCGCGCATGAGCGCGCGCAATGGGGTGATGACCAGGGTGAACGATCCGGGACGCGTAGCTGGAAGCTGGTAGCACACGCTCTTGCCGCTACCGGTCGGCATGACCGCGATCAGGTCATGGCCGGACAGGATCGACGTGACGGCCTCCAACTGGCCGGGGCGAAACGACGAGTATCCATACGTGCGCTCCAACTGGCTGGCCGCGGCCTGAACATACGAGTCCGGCAGGCTGGCCCGCACGATCTCATTCGCATCGTCCCTCAGATCCAAGTATTCGATATCCATTGCGCTTCTTCTCTCCCCTTATGGGCTCGGGCATGGCCTTGTGCTTTCCCGGCGCATAACCCCATTATATCACATGGGTGAGATAAACATATCGGTTGGTTGACTTGGCGACTTTTTCAACCTTACGACTCAATCTTCTGTCTAAGGATCGATTCGTACGGCTCGAAAGCCGGACCCGGCTTGTAGAGGTCGGGATATGCGGGGTCCAATACGCCCGCCAGGAAACTTCTGAGATGCTCGTCCTTGCTGGACAAAAGAGGTATCGCCCCAATGCCCACCTGTTCGATGCTGTCCCAGTAAGGCAGTCTGTTCATATCAGCGTCCTTGTCGGGCGGATACAAGATTACCCCTTTGACTACTGGTCTGACCTTTCTTCTGCTTTCGCTGAGATATATGCCACATTTGACCAATTGACTAGTCTATTGGTCTTTATTGTGTCGTGTCGTCGTCCGCTTGGGATTCGTCGTCTCCGGTCAGGTGTCGGACGCCGTTCCAACGGTCGATGTGTTCCGCGCACCAGCGCGTGTCCTCGACGGTAGGATCACCGCACGCCGTATCGGTCTGCCGCCATTGGCAGGTGCCGTCCGTGTCCGCGTTTTCGTCGCGCAGCTTGTCCTTGTCCACGTTCTCGAAGACGTGCAGGACGGTTCGCGCGCATGCCGCGGCCTCCATACATGATTCCAATCGTTTCAACGCGGCCAGAAGCCGTTCCGTGTCCTTCGCCATATGGGCCGGATCGTCCACGCTATCGCCGATGACGACGCGCCTCATGTTCTCCGCGTCCCGTCGTAGTCCCCGTGCCTGTTGTTCCAGACACGCCATGTGGAGTCCGAGCGTCGCCGTTCTCCTGTCGATGTAGTCGGACATCCTTCCGATGCGTCTGGCTTGGAATTCGTAGTTCACCATTGTCCCGTCCTCTCCCTCGCCTCCCATAAGTCTAAGCGATCGGTGGCGTGCCGTCCCTTGTGGATCGGATCGGTTCGGATTCGCGTTGCGGTCTCGACGTCAAGGCGGGCCTGGCCGCTCGTGTCCTGTACGGCGGGGTGTTCCTAGATTCCGAGGATGTGTTTCTTCGCCGCTGTTTCAGATGGGATGGAAATCTGTTCTGCTGGAGCGGATTGTTCCCGTGTCCGGAATGACGCCACGCTACCGCATGTCGGCGGGATAGCCCGAGCGTAGCTCGCTCCGGGTCAACGTGGCCATGGCGGCGGGAAGGATGGCCTGCGGCCTGCGTGTCCCCCATGCGGCACGGCACATGTCCACGAGCCGGTCGCCGTCGATGGTTTCGATTCCGGTGTCCGAAGCATAGGCCAGGGCGTCCGCGGAGTAGCCGCTGGTGGTGACGACGATCATGCCGTCCGCGCCGATTCCGCTGTTGGCGCCGTAGAGCTTCTGCAGTACGGGACGTCCGACGCGATGCCCGCGGCCGTAAAGCTTGCATTCCACGATCCATGTCATACCGCCGCGTTCCAGGAAGATGTCGTATCCGCCGTCCCGTGCGGGAGGCGTCACCGTCGCCGTGTAGCCATATGCCCGGAACAGGCCGGCGCAGTATTCCTCGAACCGTGTGGGCTCGTCCTGGAACCTGTTGATGATGTCGTCCGCGCCGTCCGCGGCCTGTTGGAGTTCGAGCCGTCGCTGCATGATCCGCATCTTACGTTCTTCCTCGGCGCACGGCATGATGTCCGCGTGCGCGGCCCTTAGATCGACCGCCAATCCATACAGGCTTTCCGGATCTTTGGACCACATCTCCCAACCGTCGATCAGGAGCCATGACTTGTTGCGGATGATACGGCGGTCGTTCGTACGCCGGTCCCTGGTGCCATCCTTTTTCGCGGTACGCCATTCGGGCCATGCAAGGCTGAGGCTGCCGGGTCTGGCGATGTCCCCGCTGCGGGAGATGTGGATGTTTTCGGGGACGGTCACGCCATACCGTCTGCCGACCTTGACCCGTAGGATCCACTGGCGTATGAGTATGACAAGCCATACGGCGAGGCAGCCGGCCACGATGGCGAGTATGGCGGGCACGCCGTATAGGAGGAATTCGTCGCATAGATCGGACCATTGCGCTCCGTCCGTGTCATACAGCAGGTCGTTCAGGTATTGGAACACCTTTTCCATCATTCCATCTCCGTTCTTTCATCCTTACAACATCGAAGACGCTTTAAAAGCGTGCACTACTCATGCTCTTTTAGCCCGAACCGGCGGATGATTCCGTCGCGGTCCTCGCCGCTGTTGCCCCATCAGGATACGAACCCTGACGGATCGACCTCACCCGTCTGCCTGCTCATCTTGGCCATAATCCTCAACACTGCCGGAGAGAACACCCTGCGCAAGCGCACGTTTTCCATACGGTCCCATCTCAGCCACGCGCAGACCAAGCGATGACTTTTGCGCGCGCGACCGATGACCTTGAACGAGCCGCCGATTGTTCTCGTGTCCGCCCACTCACTGGAGATGTAGACCTTCGTTCCGGCCGAGAATATCTTCGTACCGTGCATGATGTGATGGTCCTGGCCGGTCTCGTGCGCGTCCACGACATTGGCGACGGGACACCACGACCAGACCTCATCGTCCGCCCCATCCTTTTCGCCTTCGTCTTGTACTAAAACATCCATAATGCCAATTTATCCATCACAATAGTGCGCCAATAGCTGATAGAGACCTTTAGAGATGCTTCTATCAGCCGAAGACGTGATCGGAACTAGTAATGATTTTCCATGTACAATAGCGGATTTTGACGAGCATTACACGTTGCCCCCCCCTTATAACAGTAAACTCATCTGTACACCGGATCCGAACCTACTTGAGTCAATGAGGTCAGTTGGATATAGTTTGAACACCGCTGTAGCCAATATTATCGGTAATTCAATCGCAGTCCAAGCACAACGAATCAACGTTCGATCTTTGGAGCTACTTATTCATCTTTCACACACCTATAGATGGTAGAACGCCCCACGTTCATCATCGCAGCAATCTGATTAACAGTCACTGATTTAGACTCATACAGACGCCGCACTTCCCTGACCTGTTTCTCGTCGAGCTTCGCCGGACGACCTCCTTTCCGGCCTCGTGCTCGCGCCGCCGCAAGTCCGGCGCGGGTGCGTTCGCGGATCAGGTCGCGCTCGAACTGTGCGAGCGATCCGAAGATGTTGAACACGAGCGTGCCGCCCGGATTGCTCGTGTCGATCGCCTCGGTCAACGAGCGGAACTGCACTCCCCTCCCGTCGAACGTGGCCATCAGGTCGACCAGGTTCTGCATACTCCTTCCTAAGCGGTCCAGCTTCCACACCACGACGGTGTCGTCCTCGCGCAGGAGGTCGAGCATATGGTCGAGTTCCGGACGGTGCGTCTTAGCGCCGGACGCCACGTCCGTGAAGATCCGCTCGCATCCCGCCTTCACAAGTGCGTCCTTCTGCAGGTCGGTGGTCTGGTCGCCGGTACTGACCCTCGCGTATCCGTAAATCATGCTCGCCATGCCCCAAACCATACCATTTCCAGAGCGTCACTGGATAGGTGGTCATGAACATGCTTATCAGGATTCCACTGTTGTCCGAGATCAGGGCCGCCATGCCGGGGACGATTTCTGCCAATATTCCGAAGGCAAGGAACAGCCTGTAAAACATGAGGAGCGGTCGTCCGAGACGAAACGCTTTTTCACTGTCGAGCATTCCTTTCCTCCAACCTTCATCCTTGTATGCCAGATTGGCCATTAGAGCCAGCGTCAGCAGGCTCATGAACGCCATGACGAATGCGAAGGCTCCGGCTTCGCCGTACAAGGCAGAGGAACAATATGAAGAACAGGACGAATGCAGTCAGATGGGCGAACCACATGCTGCGTCTCGGCCAAGCGAGATGTACGATAAGCGCGATTGCCGTGAGAATACATACGGACGCGATCATCATCACCGCATCCGGAACATTGCCTTTCGAAACGATGGCCCAGATAAGACCGACGCCGAACGGGCCCAGGAGAACCGCCAATAGGATATAGCTCCATTTCGGTAAGGTGTTTGCTTTTGCATCACTGGACATTGTGGAAGCTCCTTTCTTATGGCAGAAAACCAGTTCATTTTCAAGGCTAGCCGAACCAAATTGGCTCATATTGGTTTTGTGGGAATCTACTGGCTGATTCGTTGGTTTCCGCAAATATGGTGGCCCTCACTATCCGTTCTTTCTTCTCGCCGCGCATGTGATCCATTCAGGTGATTGGAGGTTCGGCTGTGCCACGTTGCTATCGGTTCGACGGGTCCGCGGGCATGGATCTGCGTCCCGCATCAGTGTTGGAGACGGAGGATGCTCGCAGGACGGAACTCCGTCGTCGTCGCGAACCGATGGCCGTGACCACTCGTATCCGCATGGTCGATCAGCCGCCGTGTGGATTGCTGTCCCTGTCCTTGTTCGACCATGTGCCCCTCGCAGACCATATGGCCCTGCATCCGCGTTCTATGGAGACGGTCGCGCCGGACCTTGCCGGCCTGTACGTAGATTACATGACGCGAATCGCGATGGGCGCGCCCAAAAGGACCGCGTTCCGCATTCCCCTGTTGGGCGCCCGTCTGGTCGGTCAGGGCGAGTATGCGGAATCGTTGCTGTCCAGAATGGTGGATTTCGCTTTTCCTTCGGCTCGTGCTGCGTGCCTGCTGCTTGATTTCGACGCGGCCTCACGACGTGGACCGCAGTATTGGAGACCGCGGCGGATGGTTCCGGATGCGGCGACGTATTTCAATCTGACACGCATGGTCGCCAGGTCCCGCGTGTTCCTCGACGAGTATGGTCCGGTGGTATGGGAGGGATTCGATTTCGAGGGAGGCTATACGGACCGGATCACGAGCGGGTCCGGTGATTTCCTCACCGGGGACACGTTGTGGGATTTCAAGGTGAGTGGTTATCCTCCGAATCACCGGTACACGCTTCAACTGCTCATCTATTGGCGGATGGGATTGCATTCCGTCCACCCTGAATACCAGTCGATCCGGCGGTTGGGTTTCTTCAACCCCGCCGGAACGAGGTGTGGCTGTTGGACGTGGACCGGATTACGCCGGAGCTCATCGATTGGACTGACCGTGAGCTGATCGGCTATCCGGCCTGATGGCAACTCGTTCAGTGTGCGAGCTCCAGACGGTACTCTTTCCTTTGGTTGACGGTTTCAATGAACTGGCTAAGGAACCATATCGCGCCCATCGCCTCGTCAAGGTCCCTGAACTGGTAGTAGCAGTTTCCCGCATCAAGGTCGAGGGCGATCCTGTAGTCGTCGTTCCCGGCATCGACGACTATCGTCGCCGGCTCCGGTTTCTCACCGATTCCCATGAACTCCACCCAAGTGGCCGGCATTAAACCAGGCGTGGTACCGTCCGGGAAATGCAGCTTTTTCACCACCGATTCCATCGAATGGCAGGAACATCGGACGATTTCAGGGTTTTTCGCCACGAAGAATTCCGTGAAGATGCTTCCATTGCGAAGCCCTGGCCGGTATTCCTGCGATCTTGCCATGGCGTAGACGTTGCGGTTCAGGGGAAAGTCCCTGCCGTTCCGTAGACCGATCCAGAAGTGTCCTGTTTTCGATTTGTATTCGATCTTGTCTTCCATGGTCTGTTCTCCGTTCATTGTTCATTCCTTTCCTTCGCCGCTTGCCTGCGCCATCGGCTCACGCACCGTTCGATGCGTTTGCGTCCGATGACTTCCGGACCGACGCCCGCGCTTCTGAACACGTCCACCGGCCGGGCACCCAACTCGAGCTCGTATTCCACATAGCGGATGAAATACCTGTTCCAGGTGATCCGTTTCTCACCGCACTCGTCAACGGCGTCGAGACCACACAGGTATTGGCGTTCCTCGGCATCGAATGGCTTGTTGCATGGCCTTGCCTTCGGTTTGGCCCGGTTCATTCTGCCCTGTTGCAACGCTTCCTGTTTCAAGAGTAGTTTCATGCCTTCCGCGAGGACCTGGGTTGGCGTCATGTGATGCATCACCGCATACGATTCGATTTGTCTTTTGAGTGAAACGGGCAATCCGAGACCAGTGGTCTCATCGTCATCGTCTGATGGCTTGCCGTGTGATCGTGTTGCTTTTTCCGGCCTGTTCATTGTCCCATCCCGTCAACGGAGGTTCTGGTCCTGATGAATTCGGATATCTTGTCAAGGCAGATCACGGCGCCGGCACGGGCCTGTGGATTTTCAGCCAGAATCCGGTCGTAGCAGAAGTCACCGGTGCCCAAGTCTACGGCGATGATGCAGTCGTCGCTATCGGGCCTGTCGTCGTATCCCATCGCTTCGATCCATATGGCTTCCGGTAGGATCGGAATGGTATCGCCGTATTCTTTTCCAAGGCTTCTCAACGCTGTTGCCATGGCCTTGCAGACGTCGGCGACCAGGCCGGTGTCCGGTTCCGCGTGCCGGTCGAGGAAGTATTCCGCTCCGATGTCCTCGTCGGACAGTCGGGTCGCCCGCATGCCGGCGATGGCCATGCGCGCCATGGGCACGGTGTGCCCCGTCACGGCTCCGAACCAGCATCTGGTCCTGTCGCTCATCGTCTTCCTCCTTTTCCGTGCCGCCATGCGAGGACGATCGTCACCACGCAGAAGATGATGGCAGTGGCGATCAGGCCCAGCAGGACGAGCCACAACCACCCGTATCGTGGCAGCAGCGCACATTCCACGCAGATCATGATCGTCGCGACGATGCAGGCCACGATGATGACGGTCGCTTTGACGATGGGGTCATGATTCCTGTTCATCATGCTTCTCCTGTTCCTGTTGTTTTTCGAGTTTCTTGCGCCATCGTGCGGCGCATCGCTCGATGCGTTTGCTGCCGATGACTTCCGGACCGCATCCAGCCCGGCGGAAGATGTCGCTTGGAGCGCATCCTCGCACAAGTTCCTTTATCGCGTACGCGATGAACGCTTGGTTCCATGTGATACGTTTCTCGGTGCACGCGTCGACGGCGTCTAGACCGCACAGGTATTGGCGTTCCTTGGCGTCGAATGGCTTGTTGCGTGGCCTTGCCTTCATTTTTTTCATTGTTCCGTCCTTTTTGCCGGCCGTGCGCATATGCGTCAGGGGTCAGATGTCGAGTTCTCCTTGGATGATGGCGTGGCTGCCGTCCGGCCCGTAATCGGGTTCGTCCAACTGCCAGGTCTTCTCCTCGCTTCCGTCAAACGGGTCCTCTTCCACGAGGGTCAGTCCGCACACGCCGCAACGCATCAGGCATAACCGGCTTCGGGTCGTGCGGCCTGTGATGCTCCATGGCTTCCATAGGTGGGGCCGGTGCTGGTTCCATTGACGTCGACTGTCTGTGCCGGGGCATGTCTGGAGGGTTCTCAGACGGTTGTTCCCGCAGAGGAACAGCATGTCTCCAATGTCGGTCCAACGGTCCGTCCAGTGGATGATCTCACCGTCCCATCTAACGGGCAGCCGCTCGTCCAGGAGCGCGCTTTCCGATCGGAGGGCCGCGTCGGCCTCCCCTATCGTCGTGTCTCCGCTCGCCGTCATGGTCTCTGGCCGGCTTGGTATTCCACGCCGGCCAGGAACGCCTGGCCGATGATATTCAATGTGTGGTCGATGCCGTACCGGTCGTTCCGGTCCGACACCATGTATTTCCTCCTTATCCGGCGGGCGTATTCGTTGGCCGGTTCCACCGCGTCGGCCAGCGTGTCGGCCCATATGCGTTCTTCCTCGCTCATTTGTCTTCCTCCTTGTTGAGTGCCTGTTCCGCTTGGATGCAGAAGTCCAACGCGTCGTTCCATCCCGCCCGGTACGCGATGACCCATGCCTGCGCCGGCGACTCGTCGGTGAGGCGCGCCGCGATCAATGTCCTGATGGCGTTGCCTTTGACGAATTCGTCGGCGCCGATCCTGTCCATGTCGTTGGCGCCGTCGTTTTTCCTGAGCCTGAGTTGGATGGCTTCGGTCATGAGTCGTGTCGCCGTGGTGTGCAACTGTCTGGCGCGCTCCTGGAGCTCGTTCTTGAGTGCGGCCGGCACCATGAAGCTCACCATGGCCTTCCCGTCGTTTCCCTCTCTTTTCTCTTCCATGGAGAACAATCCGTCGTTCACCGGTCCCTTCCTTCCTTTTTCCCGCTCAGCATGACGATCTGGAGGCGGATCTCCTCGATTCTTCGGTCCAGGTCCTCGACCGCGCCCCTCAATTCGATGTCCTTTTCGACCAGGCATCCGGCCGTCTCCCCCACGAATCGCATGACGTCTCGTTCGCCGCATTCCGTCGCGTGTCTCATCGCCGCGCTTCCGTCAATCCATCGCTGACGGTGAGTTCCGCCCACGCGCGGTTCATGGTCTGGGCGAATCTGAGCGTCATGCGTCCGCTTGACGCGTGTTTGAGGAGTTCATGGTATAGGGTTTCCGCTGTATCGCAGGCCTCGTCGTGGCCGATGGGTTCGATGTCGGGATCGTCTTGCATGGGCATGCCGAACTCGTCCATGACCTTTTTCAGCGCGTCGGATGCGGCCGTCATGCCGTGCAGTCCGTCGGCGAACATGTCCGCCCTCTGCGTCGTCCTGTCGAGTCTGGCCGCGAATTTTACCGCCTGTTGCATGATTGTCGCTCCCATGTCTTCCCCTTCCTTTCATTGGGATGATGGTCGTGTAGATTGTCGTGAGGAGGATGGGGACGAGGGTTATCGCCATGATGCCGCATACGACTCCTGTATGCCGGCTGATGAACGTGGCCCGCGGGTCGATCCGTGACCAGATGATGGTCATGATGTAGCAGGCGCAGCAGATGGTGAACAGGTTCATCGCGATGGTCGCGAGGGTCTGGAGCGTCATGCGTGGTTTTCGTCCGTTCCTCATCGGTCCTCGTCCTTTTGGGGATCGGTTTCCCGAAAAGGGTTTTGGGGAGGAACACCTTCGGGGGAAAGTGTGCGAGTCTGTTCTTTTATTGTTTCCCCCGTCGGTTTCCTTCATTGATTCCACATGTCCCCATTGCGATATCGGGGGTAATGTTCGTCAGAGGATCTTCCATGGGTGCGGGCGTCCCATGATGGTCTGGTAGTCGTTGGCATCGAGTTCGTTTTCGAGGATGGAGACGGTCTCGTGGTATTCGCGCATCGTCTTCACCGCGCGTGCCTGCTCGCGTCCTGCGGCGCATAGGAGCGCGATTGCGGTCGCGAACGGGATGATGGCGAGGAACGGAGTGCTTTCCACAATCGACAGGGTTATGACGAGGCAGGCCATGGCCATGACCGCTTCCAGGTCGCGGTTGTTTCTCATCGTGTGTGCCTGGGTCGATTCCAGTTCGCTTTCGCTTTTCATGCGGGCCGCGTCTTCGAGGTCGAGGCTGCTTGGACGGTATGCGTTCGGATCCGGATTCATTTGTGCGCTCCTTGCCTGGCTTTGGTTTTCTCCTAATCCGGTCACGCATGCGTTGATTGTTATCGGTACATGAAATCACGAATGGATGGCCATCTCGCATGGGCTGACCGTCCGTGCGCGCAGGCCGATTATGTCGTCTTCAAAACGCGACAGCAGTCGGTCATGTTCGTCGGTTTTGTCCGGTTCCCAGAGGACATCCGTTCGCATTTTCATATTGGTTCGTCCTTCTTTCGCCGAGGGCCGAGGGTGGATATCACTGGTATCGGGCCCGTAGATCCATGGGGATGCGTGCCATGATGTCGTGATGTCGATTGTCTATTAGGCTTGTTCTGGTTTTCCATCTGCTTGCTTTTCTCGTTCTGCTGGCTCATGCTCATTCCCGATATCGGCTGGTATGGTGAAAGCGTTCGTCTTGGGAATAGGAGGTTTTCCGTGGGATTGTTCGAAGGATTGCAGAATCTGTTCCGTGGCATCTCCAAGGGTCGGTCGGATGATTCGGACACGCTCCCTGTCGTTTCGTCCGTCGGGTTGGATGAATCGGATGGTACGTTGCGCTTCACTGTCGCGGATGGCCAGATGCAGGTGGATATGATCTGGAATCTGCTCACCGAACAGATCGGAGAATGCCGGAATCAACAATTGCCAAAACCGTTGCCCAATCCGGATGACCTGTTCCGGCCGACGCTTATAGGGGCGTGGGCCGAGGACCGCCTTGTAGGAGGCGCGTTCGTCATGCCAGACCTGGAGGATTCCGCATATTATGCCGCTGCCGGGCACGGTGATGCAGCAGAGTTCCTTGCCGTAAGGACCGCCATGGTCCAAGGGATCGCGGTGTCGCCCGAGTGTCGGCGTATGGGTGTCGGTGCCGAGATCAAACGGCATTGCGGCTTGTGGGCCGCACAGCACGGCTGTGTACTCGTGTTGTCCGTCGTGACGAACGACGCCGCGGCTCGCATGAACGAGAAAGCCGGCTATCAGGTTTTGCCACCGTTGGTCACGCTCGTCGTTGAGGCGGTGGATCACGGCCGGTCCGTCACCTTCATCGGGCTTCCGTTCGATCGTGACTCTCCCGCCTGTACGCGTTGGGCTTTCGGTTTGGTTGGCCACGTTGATGGGCTTGCGGTCCGGGTTGGCATGGGAGGTGTGGCCGAGGGATGATGCCGTGAGGTCGTGTAGTCGTAGGATTCTTCCTTGACCGTCCGCTAGGTCCGATATCCTCCATCCTCTTGCGGGCGCTTCGAGCATGATCGTGTCCGTCATTTGCCTATCCTCCTGTTGCGTGGATTACGGTTTCATGTTGGTCACGCTGAAATTGTTTGTTATTAGTCGTTCACACTTATCTGTTGTAGGGCTTTGATGATCAGGGAGAGTTTCGCGTCCAGATCCAACAGTCGGGCCTCCGGAACCGGAGTCGGAACGGCGTATTGCACACCGAGGATATGCTGCAGGGTCTTGCTTTCCGATGTCATACCCACTGCCATGCGATTCACTACCTGACGTTGATGTTCCTGCACCGTCCTTGTGTAATGACGCATCACGACCTCCTGGGTGGAGTCTCCGATGTTGTCCATCGTTTCACGGATCGTGCCGCCATTCTGCATGAGCAGGGTCGCATGAGTGACACGCAACGTACGGAACGTCGCTGTCGTGCATCCCGCCTGTTCGCGCGCTTGACGGAAATGATTGCCCAGGGTCGTCGGGGCGAGTGGTCCCTTTCCCCGACGGGACTGGAATAAATACGGGCTGGATTCGTCTTTTCGATTGGCGATATGCTCGCGGACCAATGGCACCAGCAGGTCAGGCAACGGGCACACGCGTTTGGAATGCTTCGACTTGGTCGGCCCTAATCTTAATTCTCCCAGATCGTGTTCCCCACGGCAGACCGAATGATTCACCATCATGGTTCGGGCTTCAAGATTGAAATCGGATACGCGCAACGCGCATGCCTCGCCGATTCTCATGCCACCGGCCCATGCGGCCAAGAGGACACTTAGCCGGTCGTATTCCGGCATCGACTCGTATAGGGCGGCCAGTTGCGTGCCCGTCAATGGCGGCACCTCCCACGATTTGGGTTCCGGATCAGGTGGAATCGGTAGGGTGAACGGATTCGACGCCAGCAATGGCATTCCTGTACCGAACTTGTCCGAGCATGCGAGATTCATGATGGCTTTTAGTCTCTGGCACATGCGGGGGAACACCCACTCGCCTTCCTCATGCTCGCCGAAGTACCATTTGGAAATCACGTCCGGAGTGATTTGCTTGACCGTCATGCCGCCGAACACGTCCTTTAAATGACCCACGTCCGTCCGCAGATTACGTCTCGCCGCGCCACGCAGCGCGGTGCCATCCGGTTTTCGATGAGTATCCACATACCAGTCGGCAAGTTCGTCGAACGTCATCGATCCCGCTTTTTTCCGACGATCCCTGTCGGTCGGATGAACCCACTGCTTTAAACCACGACGGTGCATTTCGACCAGCTCATGTTCGCCGGCAAGCCATGACTCAGCATCCCGCACACTTTCAAATGATCGTTGCACCCGACGTCCATCCACGGGTGACGAATAGCGTGCAAGCCATGCGCTGATCGACCCGTCGGATCGTTTCCGCGCAACGATCGTTCCGAATCTTCTTATCCTTGTGACTTCCAGATCTGGGTCCGTCATATCAGGTCCTTCCACGCGTCAGCGTCGGCAGGGACGCCCGATTCGGGGAGGATTGCAAGGCAATGAGGGCACGAGCGTCGTCGCCATTGAAAGAGCATATGCATCTCCGGGAGACGAAGCCCCCTCGATGCAAAAAAGATAGCGCATGACGGTTGATTCGGCAAAACCGGTCAGACCTATATGCATGGCGTTTTTTGGGAACCTTAAAATGCATCTGAAACGGCACCTGGGAATGAAAAACCGGAAGGGAATATGTTGTGACGTCTTCGCCTGTTCCCTTCCGGCCTCTCTAGAGTGCAGAAGCGTTCTGTTATATGGTCTTTCCTGGTACTTCGTTCGTCTTGGGAACCAGTGACATCCACCAAAGAAGCAACATAAGTAACATGAGATCTTTCGAGTCCAGGTGACACGAACGAAACAATCAGGCGTTTCGTTGAAAATTTGCCTTACAGTAGTGATGGAATAACTGCCTGACTCGAAGAGGAGAGCACAGATATGAAGGTTGAGATCCTTTCCCGTGAATATCCGCCCAAGGTGTACGGTGGCGCAGGCGTGCACGCGGAGGAGCTTTCCAAAGTTCTGGCGGAACGCGTGGATGTGACGGTCCGTGCGTTTGATGGACCGCGTGCCGAGAATGAGATTCCCGAGATTCCGGGCGACAATCCCAAAGGTTCGCTCAAGGTCATCGGGTACGACGTTCCCAAGGAACTCCAAGAGGCGAACGGCGCGTTGAAAACATTTGGCGTCGACTTGCAAATCGCCAACGACGTGGACGCCGACATCATCCACGCCCACACATGGTACACCTGCCTAGCCGGTTACCTCGCCAAGATGCTGCACGGAACGCCGCTGGTCATCACCGCGCATTCCCTCGAACCGTTCCGCCCATGGAAGCGTGAGCAGTTGGGCGGCGGCTATAACCTGAGCTCGTGGGCTGAACGTGACGCATACGAGCACGCCGACCGCGTCATCGCCGTATCCGCCGGCATGCGCGAAGACATCCTGTCCGCTTATCCGAATCTCGATCCCGACAAGGTGGTCGTGGTACACAACGGCATCACTATGAGCCAGTTCGAAACTCCTGCTGACGACGATCCAGGCTGGAAGGTGTTCGAACGCTACAACATCGACCGCAATAAGCCCACGCTCCTGTTCGTCGGCCGCATCACCAGACAGAAGGGTTTGCCGTACCTGCTGCAGGCGCTGCATTTCGTCGATCCGGGTATCCAGGTCGTGCTGTGCGCCGGAGCGCCCGACACTCCGGAAATCATGAACGAGGTCAAAACCGCGTTCGCCAAGCTTGATGAGGAGCGCGGCAACATCATCTGGATTGAGGAAATGCTGCCGAAGCCGGAGCTTAACGCGCTCGAACACGGTTGCGACGCGTTCATCTGCCCGTCCATCTACGAGCCGCTCGGCATCGTGAACCTTGAAGCCATGGCCTGCGGTCTGCCCGTGGTGGCCTCCGCGACCGGCGGCATTCCTGAAGTCGTCGTCGACGGTGAAACCGGTTACCTTGTGCCCGTCGACCAGTTGCACGACGGTACTGGTACCCCGACCAATCCAGACAAGTTCGTGCACGATATGGCCGACGCCATCAACCGCATCATGGCCGACCCTGAAAAGGCGAAGCAGATGGGCCAGGCCGGTTACGAACGCGCACGCGACAACTTCAGCTGGGAGTCGATCGCCGACAAGACCGTCAAGGTTTACGAGAACGTGCTTGCCGAGCAGGGCAAAGCCGCCGAATAGCCCGTTCGCCACGTAGACGATACGTGAACGCCTTCCTCCGGACGCATTATTCTGGCGGAAGGCGTTTTCATGACTGCAATCTGAACAATGGCAGGGGAGGAAGAATGTCGGAAAAGAACATCGCGCTGAAACTCACTGACGTGGAATTCCGTCGTCGTAAGCGCGTGATTCTCACTAAGGTCAATTTGGAAATCAACAAAGGTGAGAAATGGGTGCTGTTCGGTCCTAACGGCATCGGCAAATCAAGCTTGGTTCAGATGATGAGTACCAGAGGCTTCCCGTCGGAAGGTACCGTCGACATTCTTGGCAACCGTCTCGGCAAAGTGGACGTGTTCTCCTACCGTAACCGCATCGGTTTGAGCTCCGCGGAACTGAGCCGTGCGTTCCCACCTCAGGAAGATCCGCTTGACGCTATCGTGACCGCATTGACCGCGACCACCGGCCGTTGGCGCGACACCTACACCGACGAGGATTATGCCAAGGCGCGCTCCCTCATGCGCGAATTCGGCATCGAATACCTCGAAGGCAAGATGATGTTCAAGCTTTCGGAAGGCGAACGCACACGCGTGCTAATCTGCCGTGCGCTGATGGCCGATCCGGATCTGCTGATTCTGGACGAACCGACCACAGGACTCGACCTGGGCGGTCGTGAGATCGCGCTCCGTGCGTTAAGCCGGGTCGGCGCCGAACAATCAGACCGTGCCGTGGTATTGGTGACGCATCGTCTTGAGGAGATTCCGCAGGGATTCGACCATGTGGCGATCATGGGTAGAATCACCGGCAGCGAAGCCGATGCCTATGCCGACAATGTGGCAGGCAACGATCCGGCCCCCGGAACCATCGTGTATACGGGCGACTTGGAACATGGCTTCACGTCCGCGCGCTTGAGCGAGGTGTTCGGCCTGAAGCTCGAGGTGACGCACGCGAATGGGCGTTGGAACGCGTACGCGCTGTAACTGACGCTTTGCATCGCAGAAACATGCTGTAGCATGAATAGCGCCAGACAGGCGAGTCTTGACCGCGCTGTCGCAATGATGAAATCTATATTGGGAATGAAGGAGCGATTGATGCGTCGAGGACCGTTGATGGCGGGCGAGAAAGTGCAGTTCACGGATCGCAGATCCAATAAGATCACCGACCAGCTGGTGCCTGGTGGCGTGACGCAGACCTCACATGGCATCATTCTGCACGACGACGTGATCGGGCAGCTGGAGGGATCCGTGGTGGTGACGGTGAGCGCCAAACGTGAGACCCAGATTAACCAGGACCATCCGGAACGCGACGCCAACAAGCCTTGGAAGGGCACGCGCGCCATCGGTGGATGGCAGTTCGCGGTAATGCGTCCGCGGCTGGCCGACTATGTGCTGTCGATGCCTCGCGGCGCGCAAATCATGTATCCGAAGGACATTGCCCAGGTGATTCAATTGGGTGACATTCGTTCCGGCATGAACGTGCTGGAATCCGGAGCCGGATCTGGCGCCATGAGCATCAACCTGCTGGACGCGGTGAGTGAGTCCGGCCGTCTGACCACCATCGAGATGCGTTCGGAATTCGCCCGCGTGGCCGAAGCGAACGCTACGGTTTATTTCGGAGGCCGCCCTGCTTGGTGGGATTTGAAAACCGGAGATTTCGACTCGGTGGCGGCCGCGTTGCCGGAGCATTCCTTCGACCGCATCATGCTTGACATGCTTGACCCTTGGAACCGGCTTGAACAGGCGTATCGAGTGATCGCCCCCGGAGGCGTGCTTGTGGCGTACGTGACCACCACCACGCAGCTGAGTCGTATGGCGGAGGCGTTGCGCGAAGCCGGCTGCTGGACGGAACCGGACATTCAGGAAACGCTGGAACGTGACTGGAAGGCGCAGGGTTTGGCGATCCGCCCCGACCATCAGATGATCGGGCACACCGGTTTCCTCATGGTATCCCGTGCGATGGCTCCGGGATTCCAGGCGTTACGCAAACGCGACCGCGCCACGAAAGACACGACCACGGATATCGATTCCCTGAGCGCCGAAGAACGTGCCGAACAGCTCGAAGACCTTGAACTGCGTGACATTTCCGACCGTAAGCTGCGCAAAGTGCTGCGCGATCTTGACGCTCAGGTCGAGGCTATCGGCGATTGATACGGTGTTTCTTGCAGTTGTTCTGAGACAATAGTCGTGTGCGTTGCGTTGACGCGCACCAGATCGTTAAGGATTGGAGCATTCGTCCATGGGAACGAGCCTCAAGAAGGTTGCGAAGAAAGCCAAGGATTACAAATATGTGCTGCTGGTGATGCGCCACGCCAAGACCGAACCGTTCGGTGACGGCGGCGATGCCGGGCGCGAACTGACCGACAAGGGACGCAAGCAGGCGAAGGCCGTCGCCAAAGGCTTGACCGCGCACAAAATGGTGCCGACGCGTATCGCTTGCTCCAGCGCCACCAGAGCAAGGCAGACATGCGATCGCATGCTCAAGGTGTTCGGTGACGATCCGAAGGTCGACTATCGCCAGAGTCTGTATGAGGGTGGGGTGCAGTCCGTGTTCGACGAGCTCGCCCAGACCAAGGAAAAGCATCGCGAATTGTTGGTGCTCGGCCATGAGCCCACCGTGTCGATCGCATGCCAGTGGCTGGCGAGCTCCGAATCGGATGCGACGCTGCTCGACTTGCTGAACCTGGGCATGTCGCCGGCTTCGCTCGCCGTGTTCGGATCGAACGAGCCGTTCAACCAATGGCAGCTGCACAGTGGCGAACTCATCGCATTGCTGACGGCCAAGGATTTTGAATAATTCCTTTGCAATCGTCATGATGTTGAGGGACATGAAACGCTGTCGCGCCAACTGATATAAACCGTGCTTATAACGACACTCAAATTTTCTTAATGTCTTATAGCAAGACGATTTGTGATAGCTTGAGCGGGTTGCATTGTTTATATCAGATGGAGGATTCATGTCCGCTCTCACTTCCGTCTCCGGTTTCCCGCGCATCGGCCAGAACCGCGAGCTGAAGAAGATTATCGAAGCCTATTGGAAGGGTGCCGCCGCGCTTGACGACGTGCGCGCCACCGCCAAGGAGCTGCGTGCCAAGCATTGGAAGTTGCAGCAGGCAGCAGGAATCGACCTGATTCCGAGCAATGACTTCAGCTATTACGACCAAATGCTCGACACCGCCATCCTGCTGAACGTCATTCCGCAGCGCTACCAGCGTCTCGCTTTCGACAATCCCGAGGAGACGCTGTTCGCCATGGGCCGCGGCTACCAGGGAGACAAGGGCGACGTCACTGCGTTGCCGATGAAGAAGTGGTTCACCACCAACTACCACTACCTGGTGCCGGAAGTCGATGAAGTCACCGACATCAAGCTCAACAGCACCAAGCCGTTCGATGAGTTCAACGAGGCGAAGGCGCTCGGCATCACCACCAAGCCGGTGCTCATCGGCCCGTACACTTTCCTCAAGCTCGCCCGCAACCCGCAGGCCGAAGAACTCGAATACGATAGGGGCCTGATCAACGCGGTCGCTGCCGTCTACGCCGAGGTCGTGGCTAAGTTCGCCGAACTGGGTGCCGAATGGATCCAGATTGACGAACCGTACCTTGTGCTCGACAAGGAACCGGGCGACGTCGAACTGTTCAAGAGCCTATACGCCAAGATCCTGCCCGCACGCGATGGCAAGATTAAGGTGCTGCTCAACACCTACTTCGGCCACATCGCCGACGTGTATGAGACTGTCAACCTGCTCGCCTTCGACGGCATCGGACTCGATCTCAACGAAGGTAAGGATGAGAATCTCGCCGCTGTTGAAAAGTTTGGCGTCGCAGAGAACACCACCATCTTTGCCGGCGTGGTCAACGGCCGCAACATCTGGCGCAACGATTACGCCGTCAGCCTCGGCCTCGTTGACGCGCTGAAGAAGGTCACCGACAACGTAGCCGTCTCCACCGCAAGCTCCCTACTGCACGTGCCGTTCAGCACCGAAGGTGAGGACGGTCTCGCCGACGACGTGCGCAAACATTTCGCCTTCGCTGTTGAAAAGCTCGGCGAACTGCACGACATCGCGGTCCTTGCCGACGCCAGCGAAGAAGCCAAGAAGGCATCCGAAGCGTTGGCCGCCAACCAGGCACTGTTCGACGGTACCCGCGTCGCCGCCGACAAGAACGTGGCGGAACGTCTCGCAGCCCTGACCGACGCGGACTTCGTACGCCAGCCGGCACGCGCCGAACGTCAGAAGGCACAGCGCGAGTCGTTGGACCTGCCATTGCTGCCGACCACCACCATCGGATCCTTCCCGCAAACCAAGGAAGTGCGCGCCGAACGCGCTAGGCTGCGCAAGGGTGAGATCACCAAGGCAGAATACGACGAATACATGAAGGCGCAGATTGACGTCTGCATCAAGCATCAGGAGCAGATTGGCCTCGACGTGCTTGTGCATGGCGAATTCGAACGTAACGACATGGTCGAATACTTCGGCCAGAACCTCAACGGTTTCCTGTTCACCAAGAACGCTTGGGTGCAGTCTTACGGCACCCGCTGCGTGAAGCCCCCGATCGTATGGGGCGACGTGTCCCGCGCCAACCCGATCACCGTGGAATGGAGCGCCTACGCTCAGTCCCGCACCAGTCATGTGATGAAGGGCATGCTCACCGGCCCGGTCACCATTCTCAACTGGTCCTGGCCGCGCGAGGACATCACCCACGAGCAGCAGACCCAGCAGCTGGCTCTCGCCATCCGCGACGAAGTGCTTGACCTCGAAGCCGCTGGCATCAAGGTCATCCAGATCGACGAGGCCGCCTTGCGCGAAAAGCTGCCGCTCAGGAAGACCGACTGGCACAAGAAGTACCTCGACTGGGCCATTCCGGCATTCCGACTGGTGCACTCCGCGGTCAAGCCGACCACGCAGATCCACACCCATATGTGCTACTCGGAGTTCAACGACATCATCACCGATATCGACGCTATGGACGCCGACGTGATCTCCTTCGAAGCCTCCCGCGGTGATCTTGTGGTGCTCGACGCCATTCACGACGCCAACTTCGAAACCGAAGCTGGCCCGGGCGTCTACGACATCCACTCGCCGCGCATCCCGTCCGAAGCGGAAATCGAGGAACGCATCTACGAAATCCTCAAGAAGATGGACATCGAAAAGGTGTGGATCAACCCCGACTGCGGTTTGAAGACACGCGGCAACGCCGAAACCTGGCCAAGCCTCGAAAACCTCGTGGCCGCAGCCCAGGCTGTGCGTGCCAAGCTGGCCAAGTAAGGCGAAACGTTAGGAACAAGACAACAGCCATGCATTCGCCAATGTTCTCGCTCGAGGTGTTCCCTCCAAAGCGAACCTCCCCTGTGGGCACCATCTACGACACGTTGGATGGCCTGCAGGGGTTGGACCCCGATTTCATTTCCGTCACCTACGGCACCGGCAAATCATCCGACCGTACGCTGACAGCGCGCATCGCCCACACCGTGAGTGAATACGGCATCCCCAGTGTGGCCCATCTGACCGCGCAATATCTGAACAAGGATGACGTCGACCAGGCGCTTGACATGTTCGAACAGGCCAAAGTCTCCGGCGTACTCGCCTTGCGTGGCGACCGCATCGATGGTGCCGAACCGGCAGGAGTGTTCGAACATGCCAGCGATCTGGCGGCCTACATCCGCGAGAAGCGTCCGGATCTCAAGATCTACGGCGCCTGCTATCCGGAAAAGCACCCGCAGGCGGCCACGCTTGAGGAGGATATCGACAATCTCAAGAAGAAGGTCGACGCGGGCGTAAGCCACCTCATCTCCCAGCTGTTCTACGACAACGAGGATTTCCTTCGATTCGTGGACAAGGCTCGTGCCGCCGGCATCGACGTTCCGATCGAAGCCGGCATCATGCCGGTGATGAACGCGAAGTCGGTGCTGCGCATGTCGAAGATGTGCGAATCGCGTGTTCCTGAAAAACTTGCCGTCCTGCTTGACAAGTGGGGGAGCGACACCGTGCTGCTTAAAGAGGCGGGTATCGCCTACGCGTCCGAACAGATCTGCGACTTGGCGGCACGCGGCGTCGACGGCGTGCACCTGTACACGATGAACCATCCATGCGTCAGCCGGCGCATCTGGTCCAACGTCAAACCATTCTTCGTCTGATTTCAGGCGATGCAACAAACATCAGGGGCGGTTGCGGGTATTTCGCAACCGCCCCTGGTTTTATACGGTTACTATAGAAACCATGACTTCCATGCAACACAAGTTCGGAGCGCTCGATCTGATTCGAGCAGGGCTGCAAGATCTCGACAAAGCTCGCACATTGTTCGATGAGCTGCACAATGACGGCATTGACGATGACAGAATGCGACTGCTGCTGACAACGCTGGAAAAAGCATGCGATCCTGACGTCGCACTCAGCAACCTGGTGGACATCATCAAAGTGGTGCAAAGCCAAGGTGAGGATTTCACCAACATCATCGCCGATGAGAACTCTTTCATACGACTGATTACCGTGCTTGGCGTATCCGATGAAATGGGCAAGCTCATGCGATTCCGTCCCGAACTCGTGGAGGCCGCGGCCAATGACGCCTGCGAAAGCCATCTTTACAATCACGAACAGCGCAGAGCGCATGTGCTCAAATCGGTAGGAGCCGATCCCAATGACCATACCATGCCGACCGCAAGCCTGCCACTTGCCGAAGCTGCGACGGCGCTACGTAAAACCTATCGCAAACAACTCGCCGCAATCATGGCGCAAGATGCCACTGCGAACGATCCCATCACAATCCAACCGCGCATCAGCACCGAACTTTCCGACCTAGCGGACGCGGCGCTTGAAGGCGCGCTCGCCATCGCCCGCAACGAAGTGGACGGCAGCGAACACGTGCGCTTCGCCATCATCGGCATGGGCAAGCTCGGCGCACGCGAACTCAACTACGTATCCGACGTGGACCTCATCTACGTGGTGGAACCCGCGGACGCGGACACCAACGGCATGACCCTCAACCGTGTCGGCACCAAAATGGCCACCACCCTGCAGCGCGTATGCCAATCCGTCATCATGGGCGTCGCCGAACCTACATTGTGGCAGATCGATGGCGGACTGCGCCCCGAAGGCAAGGATGGTCCACTGGTACGCCGGCTCGAATCCCATGAAGCCTATTATGAGCAATGGGCGGAAAACTGGGAATTCCAAGCTCTGCTCAAAGCACGCCCGGTAGCCGGCGATTCTGACCTTGGCCAAGCGTATATGAGCATGACCCGACCGTTCGTCTGGACCGCATCCAAACGAGACAACTTCGTCTACGACTGCCAGCAGATGCGCAAACGTGTCGAAGATCTTATCCCCAACCCGCTCAAAGACCGCGAAATCAAACTCGGCAGGGGAGGTCTGCGCGACGTTGAATTCACCGTGCAGATGCTTCAACTCGTGCATGGGCGCTCCGACGAGGCATTGCGTACCAGCTCCACACTCGAATCCCTGCAAGCCTTGGCCGAGGGTGGATACGTCTCACGCAAACAAGCCAAAAAACTCTCATGGGACTACCGATTCGAACGAGTACTGGAACACCGACAGCAAATGTGGGCGCTCAAGCGCACCCACCTGTTCCCGGACCTCGGCAAAGCCAGCGCGGGAGGCCTTGAACGCAAACGAGACATCACCATCGACGAGCTGAACCAAAATATCGAACTACGTCGACTCGCACGCGCGTTCCACTTGCATCCCGAAGAACTCGTCAACAAATATGATGAGACGCGTCGCGAAGTACGCCACCTGCACATGGACATCTATTACAGGCCCATGCTGCCCATCAACGCAGGACTCGACGACGAACAGGTGAAACTGTCCACGAAAGCCACGCAAGAACGATTCGAATCCATCGGATTCGCCGACGCCGACGCGGCCATGCGCCACGTCACCGCACTCACCGCAGGCATCTCCCGAGCCGCGAAAATCAACCGCATCCTGCTGCCCGCGGTATTGCAATGGCTCGGCGAAGGGCAGAATCCAGACATGGGACTGCTCAACTGGCGCAAACTCGAAGAAAACTTCGGTTCCGAAAGCGAATACCTCGGATTCCTACGCGACTCGCCATCAGCGGCACAACGCCTATGTCACGTACTATCCAACTCACGATTCCTCGGCGACGCACTCAACAAATCCGTCGAATCCGTCACTTGGCTCGGCAACGACGAATCCCTGCAACCACGCTCGCGCGAAAGCCTCAATATCCAAACCAAGGCAACGCTCGAACGCAACGCCGGCAACATCAACGACTTCGCCAACTCCATCCGAGCCATGCGCAGACACGAAATCGAACGCATCGGCCTCGCATGGATGAGCGGCGTGATCGACGATGAAGCATCGCTCGCCGGCATGACCGACGTATACGACGCAGCCATCGAAGCGTCACTGCAATGGGCCATCCGGCATCGCATCAACGACATGCAGCTCGAACAAGCACCCGCCGCAATCGCCATCATCGGCATGGGACGCTACGGCGGCAGGGAAGTCAACTTCAGCTCCGACGCCGACGTGATCATCATCTATCGGCCAGCCGAAGGCGCCGACGACACCCAAGCCAACCTCTTCGCACGCAAAGTACAGGAAGACCTGCGCGCGATCCTGCAAGGCCCAACCACATTCGAACCAAAAATCGAACTCGACATGGACTTGAGACCTGAAGGCAAAAACGGACCACTCGTACGTTCCTACGCATCCTGCGAGGAATACTACCGATCCTGGGCAAGCACATGGGAACACCAGGCACTGCTACGCGCCCGGTACGCAGCAGGCGACGCGGCTCTCGCCGAGGACTTCCTGATGAACATCGCCGATCCGCTTAGATATCCGAAGATCGATCTTACGGAAACACAAATTGCTGAAATCCGTAAGCTCAAGGCACGTATGGAAGCTGAACGTTTGCCGCGCGGCGTACGCAGGGATCGCCATCTGAAACTCGGCAAGGGTGGACTATCGGATGTTGAGTGGACGATTCAACTGTTGCAATTGCAGCATGCGGGAGACAACGCCAACCTGCGCGTCAACGGCACATTGCAGGCATTGGACGAGCTGGAACATCGCAAGCTGATCTCCGCCGGCGACGCCGTGGTGTTGCGTAAGGCATGGCGCATGTGCACTGCCGCGCGCAACGGCAGCTATTTGTGGAGCGGACGCGTCAATCAGGCCGATATTCTGCCGGACGATTCATATTCGCTGGGAGGTGTCGCCGTGTATCTCGGCTACGATGCGAATCGTGGTCAGCATTTCGAAAACGATTTGCTTGCAGTAATGCGCAAAGCCCGCGACGTAACGGAACGTATCTTCTACGGTCTTTCGTGACGCTCCCGTTGAAGCATGCTTCATGAACACGCGGTGAACTGATGGGGTCTGCATTTCAGGCTATAGTTGGCTAGGTCACTTCGGGTGGCCACCTTCAACCACAAGTTGCATGAAAGGTGAGCCGTTGTCTTCAATACTCGAACAGGCGGTTGAAACGCCGATGGTCGGAAAAAGTGTCATCACATTGGATGATCTTTCCATTCGCCAGATTCAGGAATTACTCCACAAGGCGCAGTACATTGATTCTCATCGTAAAGAAGTGGCGCACACCTGCGACGGCAGGGTGCTCGCCACTTTGTTTTATGAGCCCAGCACCCGTACGCGTCTGAGCTTTGAAACCGCCATGCTCCGACTTGGCGGCAAGGTGATCGGCTTCGCCGGCGCCCAGCTCGCTTCCGTGACCAAGGGCGAAACCATTTCGGACACTCTGAAAACCGTGTCCAACTACGTAGACGTGGTGGCGATCCGCCACCCGAAGGAAGGCGCTGCTCTCGTGGCGTCCCGCGCGGCTTCCGTACCGGTCATCAATGCCGGCGACGGTGGACACATGCACCCCACGCAGACCTTGGCCGATTTGGCGACGCTGCAGTCGCGCTTCGGTCGCGTGAACAATCTGACCGTCGGTCTGTGCGGCGATCTTACCTTCGGTCGTACCGTACACTCCCTGATCGAAACCCTGTGCCGTTTCGGCAATGTGAACTTCGTGTTGGTCAGCCCGGACGAGCTCAAGACCCCACAGTACGTGCTTGACCGTATCAACGCCACCGACTCCTGCTCCTACACGGAAGTCAAGGATCTCGTTTCCGTAATCGGCGATCTCGACGTGCTGTACATGACCCGCGTGCAGAAGGAACGATTCTTCAACGAAGACGACTATCTGCGACTGCGCGACACTTACATTCTCGACGAAGCCAAGATGGCTTACGCCAAAAAAGACATGGCTGTGCTGCACCCGTTGCCGCGAGTCAACGAAATTGCCGTTGAAGTGGATGACGACCCACGCGCCGCCTACTTCGAACAGGTCAAGAACGGCATGCTCATGCGCATGGCATTGGAAAGCTCGGTGGTTGGAGACGAACTGCCGGGATACGAACCGCTTGAATCCAAGGAGGTTGCGGCCTGATGGAAGTCACCAGCATTCAGAACGGCATCATCATCGACCATGTGCCTGCCGGCACTGCGCTCAAGGTGCTCGAATACCTGAAAATTGATCCGGCTAAGACCAAGCTCGCGCTGATCATGAACACCGACAGTCACATGTTCGGCACCAAAGACATCATCAAGATCGAAAGCGAAGAGGAAGCCGAAACCATCGACCTTGACGTGCTCGGCCTTGTGGCACGCACCGCAACCGTCGGCATTGTGCGCGGCGGCAAAATCGTAGAGAAAAAGCAGCCTACACTGCCGGAACATGTGGTCAATATCATCAAATGCGTGAACCCGCGCTGCGTGACTACCACCGAGCCGGCCGTGCAGATGTTCCACCTGGTGCATTCCGACCGTCAGGAATACCGCTGCGACTACTGCGACGAGGAAGCGAAGTTCTGACCCATGACCCTCACCCTTCACGACATCAAGGTTTGGAACACCGGCGAAGTCATCGACCTGATCGTCCCATCCGACACTGATGAAACGGTGGACGCTTCGGTCATGACCATCGCCCCGGGATTCGAAGATCCCCACGTTCACTTCCGCGATCCGGGACAGACCTACAAGGAATCCATGGTTTCCGGCTGCGCGGCCGCCGCCTCTGGCGGATACACGAACGTGCTCATTATGCCGAACACCGTTCCCGCCATGGATGGCGTGAAGGTGACGGCGGGGGAACCGGGCGCCAGCGAAGTGCTTGACGCCGGTTTCGACACGGTCATCGACTATTTGCAGCATTACGAACAAGCCCATGATGTGACCTTGCCGGTGCGCTATGACCTGTGCGTATGCGCTTCCAAAGGGCGTGCAGGCAAGGAAGCGACCGACGTGGCCGACTGGGTCGGCTACCTGCCGGAACATGATGACGACAACAAGGATGCCTATCAGCTGTGTCACCCGGTGACTGCCATCAGCGATGACGGTTCCGCGGTAACACCGGAAATCCTCGATCAAGTGTTCGACAACGTCAAGGAATCAGGTTTGTACCTGATCGAGCATTGCGAACACCACGACACCGGAGCGGTCAACGAGGGTCCCGTATCACGAGAACTGGGCGTACCCGGCATTCCCGAAGACACCGAACTGAGGATCGTCGAACGCGATATCGAGATGGCGCGCAAAACCGGCGTGCACGTGCATTTCCAGCATGTCAGCACTGCGATTTCCTTCGACGCGATTCGCAAGGCCAAAGCTGAAGGATTACCGATCACGTGCGAAACCGCACCGCACTACATTGCGTTGTGCGATGAAGCGTTGCTGAAATACGGCACGCTCGCCAAGATGAATCCGCCGTTGCGCTCCGAAGAGGATCGCAAGGCAACCATCGCAGCCGTAGCTGACGGCACCGTCGATCTGTTGGCCACCGACCATGCACCGCACACCATGGAAGAGAAGGACCTTGGTTTCCTCGATGCTCCGAACGGCATCATTGGTCTTGAATGCGCGTATGGCGTATGCCACAAGATTCTTGTGGATGGCGGCTTTATCTCCGACGAACGCTTGATTGAACTCATGTCGACTGCGCCAGCAGAACTTATGGGTCACATCAAGGCCGACATCACAGCGTTGCTTGACGAATACGCAGACGCCGTCCCCGGAGACGACGACACTAAACGTGTGCTGGACCTCGGCAAGGTTCCTGCAGAAGACCGCGCGGATCTGGTAGTGCTCAACATCGACGAGAAATGGACCGTGGATCCCGAACGTTTCCATTCCTCGGCTCGAAACACCCCATTCGGCGGATGGCAGGTCACCGGCCGGCCGCTCGCCACCATCATCGGTTCGAAACTGGTCTTCAGTCGTATTAACAAGGAGGATTGATGGATCGCCTGATCGAAGCAATCGAAGCCAAGCAGAATCCAAGCGTTGTAGGACTTGACCCGACCGAAGCGCTCGTGCCAGCGCAAATCGTGGCCAGCTTCGCCGAGGAGATCAGCGAGCAGGTTGAAGATCCGGCGGAAGCACCTGCCATGCAGCTTTCCGTGGCCTTCTTCGAATTCAACCGCGCCATCATCGACGCCGTCGCAGACATCGTTCCCGCGGTCAAACCGCAGATCGCCATGTATGAGGCGCTCGGTCCGGCAGGCATCGACGCTTACACCATGACCTGCGAATACGCCAAGCAGAAGGGATTGTATGTGCTCGGCGACGTCAAGCGCGGAGACATCGGCTCCACCGCAGCCGCATATGCTCATCACCTCAGCGGTGTAGGATTGGACGACACCGCCTACGATCCATGGCATGAGGATGCGGTGACCGTGAACCCATACCTCGGCACCGATGGCATCACACCGTTCGTCGATGCCGCCACCGCCAACGACAAAGACATCTTCGTGCTCGTGCGTACCTCCAACCCATCCAGCAGCGAACTGCAGGAACTTGAACTCGCCTCCGGCGAACGCGTATACGAGCATGTTGCCGATCTAGTGGAAGGTTGGGGCGCCGACACCATTGGCAAGAACGGCTATTCGCACGTTGGCGCGGTGGTCGGAGCCACCCACCCGGAGGAAGGTAAGGCATTGCGTGCGCGCATGCCGCACACATTCTTCCTAGTGCCGGGCTACGGTGCCCAGGGCGGTACCGCACAGGGCGTGGCCGGCATGTTCGACCGCGACGGCATGGGCGCTCTCGTCAACTCGTCTCGAGGCATTATCGGAGCATGGAAGAAGTCCGACAAGTATTCCGAATCCATGAGTGCCGACGATGCTTTGGACCTGGTTGCCGAATCGGCACGTGAAGCAGCCAAAGACATGCGTGACAATCTGCGTGCGGTCCTGCCGTAATTTGCCGACTGGCCAACTGTTCAATCTGAAAGAAAAACAACCATCAAACCATCGAACGTAACAGAGAGGGAGTTCATGACCACCGCAACAACGTTCGTTCCGACCGTTGCCGAGGCGACTGCGGCAGGCTTTTTCCCGAGCCGGCATGAAGTCGAGGTCGTTGACAATCGGGAACTGACCGACGGTGTGTACCGTTTGACGTTCCGTGACGAATACATCGCCAGCCATGCAAGGCCGGCACAATTCGTTGACGTATATTCCAACGATCCAAGCAAGCTGATGCCGCGTCCGTTCGGCGTTTGCGAAACCGATGGCGACGAAGTCAGCCTCATGTTCGCCGTGGTAGGCAAGGGCACCGCCGAATTCGCGCAGCTGAAGCCGGGAGACACCATTCGTGTGATGGGTCCGCTTGGCAATTCGTTCAAAACCAAGGAGCCGGCCAATTATGTGCTGGTGGCTGGTGGCCTTGGTGTGCCTCCGCTCGTGCATGCGGCGCAGCATATTGCCGGCGTCGAAGGCGCGGTCAGCACCGCGGTGTTCGGCTACCGTAATGTGCATTTCGGCGACGAATACGTGGGCAAGTATGCCGACAAGGTGTACAGCATCGACGAGAGCGAAGGCAATGTGATTACCCTGCTCGACCGTATCGAAGACGAGTTGCTCGGTGGCGAGCTTAAGCCGGTGATTCTGACCTGCGGACCTCTACCGATGATGAAAGCCGTGGCCGCATGGGCCGCGAAGCGTGACATGGCATGCCAACTGAGTTTGGAACAGCGCATGGGCTGTGGTTATGGCACTTGCGTGCTGTGCACGGTCGACACGTTGGATGGACGTTTGAAGGTCTGCTCCGACGGTCCGGTATTTACTCGTGAACGTTTGGGATGGGGTGAATGAGATGATCGACGATACCCAGCATGAGAACCTGTACGGTTCGTACGAATGGAAGCATCCCACGCAGGTGGCGGGCGTGCCGTGGAAGAATCCGGTCGCCACGGCTTCCGGCACCTTCCAGTATGCGGCGGTCCGCTGGTTCTACGACGTGAGCCAACTGGGCGCGGTCACCACCAAGGGCGTCTCCCCGGTACCATGGGAAGGCAATCCCGGCATCCGTACCGCTGAAGGCCCATCCAGCAACATCAACGCGGTCGGCCTGCAGAACCCGGGCGTGGACCATTATTTGGAAGACGACCTGCCCAAACTCAAGGCCATCAACGCTACGGTCATCGCCAATGTGGCCGGCCACTGCGATGACGACTATGTCGAAGTCGTGTCCAAGCTGAACGATTCGCCTGCCGACATGCTGGAAATCAACGTGAGCTGCCCGAACGTATCCGCCGGAGGTATGAGCGTCGGCACCGATCCGGTGGCATTGAGCCGTCTGATCACCAGACTGCGCAAGCTCACCGACAAGAAGATGATTGTCAAGCTCACGCCAAACGTCACCGACATCACCGTGCCTGCCCGCGCGGCCGTGGAGAGCGGCGCCGACGCGCTGAGCATGATCAACACACTGCTTGGCATGCGCATCAACATTCGCACTGGAGAGCCGATCATCGACCATGTGACCGGCGGCGTTTCCGGACCGGCCGTGTTGCCGATGGGACTCGTGGCCGTGTGGAAGACCCGCTCCGCATTACCGAACACTCCGATCATCGGCATCGGCGGCATCGATTCCGGTGAGAAGGCGCTCGAATACCTGTATGCCGGCGCGAACGCCGTGGAAGTCGGCGCGGCCGCACTGTTCGAACCGACCGCACCATTGCGCGTGGCCCGCGAACTCGACGACCTACTCGACGCACGCCCCGAACTTGCAGACAAGCTCGCCAAGGGCGAAACTTGGCGCTGACCTCGATTATTCATCAAAGGAGCATGACATGACTGAATCCCTCGACCACCGTTTTACCAAGTTCCTGCTGGAAGCACAGGCACTGAAATTCGGCGAGTTCACGCTGAAGTCCGGTCGCAAGTCGCCGTATTTCATCAATGCGGGCGCATTCAACGACGGACGTAAGATCGCCACACTCGGCGCATTCTATGCGGAGAAGATCGCGGCAGAAATCGAAGCAGGCAATCTACCGGACGACATCGACACCATTTTCGGCCCTGCCTACAAGGGCATTCCGCTGGGCGTCTCCACCGCAATCGCTCTGACTTCCGACCACGGTATGGAAGTCGGCTACACCTTCGACCGCAAGGAGAAGAAGGATCATGGCGACGGCGGCATGATGGTCGGCACCCAGTTGACCGACGGTATGAAGGTGCTGCTCGTCGACGATGTGATGACCGCAGGCACCGCAGTACGCGAGGTCATTCCCAAGCTCAAAGCCGAAGCGAATGTGGAGGTCGTTGGCTTGGTGCTTTCCGTGGATCGTATGGAAAAGACCAAGGATTCCGACATGTCCGCGGTGAAGGCAGTCGAAGCAGAGTTCGGCTTCCCGGTGTTCGCCATCGCCAATGTGCGTGAGATCTTCGAAGCCGGCCAGCATATCGAAACCGCTGACGGCACCGCGTACGTGACCGACGAGATTAAGGCCGCTGCCGACGCCTATCTGAAGCAGTATGGCGCCTGAATTCCATAGGTGAATCGTATAGGATCCTATAGTCGAACATGTAAAAAAGTGCCTCGCACCAATCGAAAGCATCGGTGCGAGGCACTTTTCATATCTCATAGCAGAGTGCATCCAGTCGATGTGCACTCAGTCGATCAGGTTGTATCCATGGTCGGCCACCACCGACTTGAGCTTCTCCAAATAGTTTTCCGCGGCCTTCGACAGCTTTGCACGCTCGTTCGTGATCCAGCCGACCAGCATGGTCTCATCGGTGTCAAGCGGTACGGTCACGATTTTCTCATTGTTGAGATCGCCGTTATCGATGCCGGTGCACACGGTATAGCCGTTCAGACCGATGATGAAGTTCAGAATCGTCGCACGGTCGGTCACGTTGATCTGCTTGGGAGAGTATTCCGGCCAGACCGCCTCTTCGGCGAAGAAGAAGCTGCCCTCCTCGCCCTGCTCGTACTGGATGAACGGGAACGGCTTCAGATCGTCCATCGTGACTTTCTTCTTGCCGGCCAGCGGATTGCTGCGCGAAATGAACACATGCAACGGGGCGCGGAACAGTGGATGGAATTCCAAATGCTTTTCGCGCAACATCTTGCCGATCACGTCCTTGTTGAAATCGGACAGATAGATGATGCCGATTTCGGAAAGCATGTTCGTCACTTGGTTGATGATGTCTTTGGTGCGCGTCTCACGAATGGTGAACTCGTATTCGTCGGATTTGATGGAGTTGATCATTTCCACGAACGCTTCGACAGCGAACATGTAATGCTGTGTGGACACGGAGCACAGCTGCTTGCGTGGCTTCGCGTTCTTGTAACGTTCTTCGAGCAGCGACGCTTGGTCGAGCACCTGGCGCGCGTAGGTGAGGAATTCCGCTCCGTCCACGGTCAAGGCGATGCCTTGCGACGAGCGGGTGAAGATCTCGATGCCAAGCTCGTTCTCGAGTTCCTTCACAGATGAGCTCAACGCGGGCTGTGACACGTACAGTTCGTGCGAGGCTTCGTTCATGGAACCGCATTCCACGATCTTCACAATATATTTCAGCTGAAGAAGAGTCATAAACTCAGGTTAGAGCCATGTGCTGACTGTGGGGGAGTGCTTATACCCTCTTGTCTGGATAGTGGACTACCGATCACACAGATCGAGGATACGGAAAACCAATTGCAGCAAAGCGAAATAAACGCGGTGCAGCAAGCGGTGACCGCGCAGACGCAGCTTTCCATCGCTCAAGCGTAGATTGACTCCGCATCATTCCAGTTGGTTTCTGTGCAAGTGTAGATTGACGAGGCCCGCACACAGTTGGAAACCACCAAAACCGTGCTCGACAAAACCAGCCAGATATTCGCCCAATGGAGACAGACCGGCTTGACGGGTCAGGCTTACACTCAAAAGAGTGCCTCTATCGGAGTGCTCCGTATCGCCATACAAGCAACAAAAAGGGATTGCCCGGCCTTCTGCCACACCAGACAATCCCGTTCGTCACAAAAACCTACTACAGTTTGGTCTACTGGTACAGATGGCCGCCCTGCTCGCGGAAGCGCTCGCTCATGGCTTGCATGCCGGCAGCGATGGTTTGCGCGTCGGCGACGAGCTTCTCCTGCGCTTCGGCATTACCGAATTTTTTGCGGATGTTTTGGCTGATGGCCATGGAACAGAACTTTGGACCGCACATCGAACAGAAATGCGCCATTTTCGCAGGCTCGGCCGGCAAAGTATCATCATGGAACGCGATGGCGGTGTCCGGATCGTAGCTCAGGTTGAACTGGTCGAGCCACCGGAATTCGAAACGTGCCTTGCTCATGGCATTGTCGCGGTCGATGGCATGCGGATGATGCTTGGCGATATCAGCTGCATGGCAGGCGATCTTGTATGCGATCACACCTTGCTTCACATCGTCCTTATTCGGCAACCCAAGATGTTCCTTCGGTGTCACATAACACAGCATGGCAGTGCCATAGCGGGCGATTTCCACACCGCCGATCGCCGACGTGATGTGGTCGTAGCCGGGAGCGGTGTCAGTGGTGAGCGGTCCAAGCGTGTAGAACGGCGCGTCCTTGCAGATCGCCTTTTCCATTTCGATGTTCATGCGCACGGTGTCGAACGGAATATGGCCAGGCCCTTCGATCATCACCTGCACGTCGTGTTCCCATGCACGCTGGGTAAGCTCGCCCAAAGTCATCAGTTCGGCAAACTGTGCTGCATCGTTCGCATCGGCAAGCGATCCCGGACGAAGTCCATCACCCAGTGAGAACGCCACATCGTACTTGGCGAAGATCTCACACAATTCATCGAAATGCGTATACAGGAAGCTTTCCTGATGATGCTGCAAACACCATTCAGCCATGATCGAACCGCCACGTGAAACGATGCCTGTCATACGGTTCGCCGTCAACGGCACGAAACGCAGCAGCACACCGGCATGAATCGTCATATAGTCCACGCCCTGTTCGCACTGTTCGATCACCGTGTCGCGGAACAGTTCCCAGCTGAGCTTGGACGCATCATCCTCCACCTTTTCGAGCGCCTGATACATTGGCACGGTACCAATCGGCACGGGGGAGTTGCGCAAAATCCATTCACGAGTGGTGTGAATGTCGTTGCCAGTAGACAGATCCATTACAGTGTCGGCACCCCACTTGGTGGCCCACGTGAGCTTCTCCACCTCCTCGTCAATAGACGAAGTGACCGCCGAATTGCCCATATTGGCGTTGAGCTTGGTGAGGAACTTCGAGCCGATGATCATGGGCTCGGCTTCGGGATGGTTGATATTGCAAGGCATGACGGCACGTCCTGCGGCCAGTTCGCTGCGCACCAGTTCCACGCTACAATGCTCGCGTTCCGCCACATAGCGCATTTCCGGTGTGATGATGTTGTGGCGTGCGTACCACATTTGCGTCACCGGATGATCCTTGGCCTTCATCGGCTTATGCTGGCGGCCGCGCCATTCCTTGGAAGCCTTGCCACGTTTGATGGCGCGTTTGCCGTCATCTTCCAAATTGCGGCGACGTCCTTCATATTCCTCGACGTCTCCACGGTCAAGAATCCAGTCCAGACGTAGGGGAGCGAGACCCTCCTTCGGATCGCATTTCGGACCTTCGGTGTTGTAATCCTTGAATGGTGCGTTCGGTCCGACGCCAGGCGTGTCGGACAGTTTGATTTCGGTGTACGGCACTTGCAGATCGTAGGAACCGAATTCGTTTTCGAAATGCACCGGCGTGGTTTTACGAATATGGGCTTTGTCTCGCTGCTTGGAATCGCGTGCGGCAATGTCGACACGCTGTTGCTTGGCGAGCTTGGATGCGGCCTTGGCTTCCTTCGCATTGGTGAACTTCTTTTCGCCGGATGCGCCGTCGGCTGTGTTGTCAGAGTTGATTTCCGCTGTTTTCTGGGCTTTCATGCGTGGTGCGTACCCGTGCTTTGCGTCGCTACGTACGGCTTTCCAGCGCGCTACCATATTGCGGGTTGCGGCTTCCGGATCATCGGCTCCTGCAATCGCGGACACCACGAACCAGCCTGCCGCCTTTGAATGCGCCAGCATTTCCATATCATCTGCGGTCACGCCACCGCCTACCACTACCGGAAAACCACTGGCTGAACAAATAGTGTTGATTTGCTCTTCGTCAAGCGTGCGACCGGAACCGTCATTGCCGCCTACGGACGCTTCCGGCTTGGTGATGGAAACATGCAACGGCGCAGCACCGATATAGTCGATGCAACCGTCGGGCAATTCGTTGATGAGTTTGACCAGGCTTTCCGTTTCCGCCGACAATCCCACGATGGCATCTTCGCCAAGCAGTGTACGGGCTTCGCGCGGTTCCATATCGGTCTGTCCGATGTGCACGCCGTCGACCTTGATGCCTTTGCTGCGGGCCTGCCAGACCACGTCCACACGGTCGTCGATTACGAATGTCACGGAATCCGACTTATTGTTGTCTTCGATGATCTGCGCGATATCACGCGCCATGTCGGTAAGATCCTTCGCATCAGCGTCTTTGGCGCGAAGTTGGATGAAGCTTGCGCCCCCGCGCAACGCATCATCTACAACGTCGGTGATCGGTCGGCCTTTGCAATCCTGCGGTCCTACCACAAGATAGGCACTCAGGTCGAAGCTGTCTCGCATCGACGCATATGGATAATTGTTCATGATTCCCCCTTGATTATGCTGTTTTGGGTTGGGAAAATTTGATTTCGTCAGTAAATGGGCATGCTGACGCGCCCGCATTCTTGGATATACGGGACGGAAAACGAAATTACGATTGATGATTTCGCGATGCAGGCTGTTTAGCTGACGCGCCTGTTGCGTTGACTCTTACGGATGCCAATTGACGCTGGCAATGCGTGTGTGCTGTGGCACTCATTCTCCGCTCCCTACGATGGTGTTAACCAACAGGTTCAAAGGGTCAGGCATTCGCCTATCTCAGCTCCGTTAGGGGAGCCCCCCTGCTTTATGTGTTGGCTATGAACTTACGCCCTGCACTGGACGTATTTTTCATCGAAGCCCATAGATGAGTTAGGCCAGTCGTCACTTTCGCATGTATCGCCTTCATCCGTATCACGTCCCCGCCGCGCAACTCACAGCGAAACTCTCTTTGCAGGCCACTTCGATATGACGGATCGTGCTGATGAGTGTGAGTTGTACTACTGGTTGGGCAAGCTTTTCTGAGGGGTATGCCGGAAGCGGCCGGGGAGGCATGGTCAGTGCCGAGGAAGTCGCCGACCATCCGTACGACTATGCCGACACCTTCATCCGCAATACGATGGTGTTCACCTAAAATGCTTTGGAAGGGTCTTGATTGGCGTCGAACGGATGCTGGTCAAGACCCTTTAGAGCTTCATGATGTTCTCTTCGATGTGACGGATAACAGTAATGAAAGCCTCATCGTTTTGCCCGGTTGGATCTGACAGATTCCAATTATCGTCGAAAGCCTTGCCGATATAGGGACATCCCACGTCGCAGCCCATGGAAATCGCGATATCAGGTTTTGGAATATCCGAAATCAGTTTGGAGTATTGCGTTTTCTCCATGTCGATGCCGTAAAGCTCTCTCATGAGTCGTACGGCATGCTGATTGATCTGCGGCTTGGTTTCCACACCTGCGGAATAAAAATCAAAATCGGTTCCGCGTAAATGCTTTCCCAACGCTTCGGCAATCTGGCTGCGGCATGAATTATGCACGCAAATAAAAGCCACTTTTCTCATAGCTTCCCCTGTCTGCGATGTTATGATTTCGCGATTGCTGTTCCGTATTATACGTTTCGCCCAATGCTCCGCGTCCACATCATCGAATAACACAATGCCCGGTGCAACCATGGCATAAGCTGGTCGTACCGGGCATTGGCTTGGATTATTCGCCCCAGACTTCTTCGGCGATGGACCTTACGAGTGCGATCTTAGCCCACTGCTGCTCCTCAGTGAGCTTGTTTCCTTCCTCAGTGGAGGCAAAACCGCATTGTGTGGACAGGCACAGACGCTCCAACGGCACATACTGGGCCGCTTCGTAGATGCGAGCCTTGATCGTTTCCGGATCTTCAAGTTCCGACCTCTTGGAGGTGACGAGGCCAAGCACAACCTGCTTATCACCGGAAACCTCAGCCAGTGGCGCAAAGTCACCGGAACGGTCGTCGTCGAACTCCAGATAGTAGGCGTCCACGTTCTCTTCGCCAAACAGCTTGGCTGCGACCGGAGCGTAACCGCCGGATGACAGCCACGTGGAATGGAAATTACCGCGGCAGATATGAGTATTGATCACCAGGTCGTCAGGCTGGTCAGCGATCACCGCGTTGATCACGTCGAGATTCTCCTGCTGCAGGCGAGCCGCATCTTCGTCGCTCCAGCCGAGACGCTCACGCACGCTCTTGTCGCACAGGCGAGTCCACGTGCAATCGTCGAACTGCACGTTACGGCAGCCGACGGCATACAGGTCGGCGATGACCTGACGATATGCGGCCACAATATCCGCGGTCAGCTCGTCGTCATCCTTGTAGAACTCGTCGTACGGGTAGGCGTTCTTGTTGCCGGTAAGCACGAAACGGGTCTGCGCTGGGGAAGGCATGGTCTGACGAGCTACGGTATTGTCATCTTCAAACTGCTTGACGAACTTGAAATGCTCCACGAACGGATGATCGTGTCCGTCGAGCTTGCCGGTCACCGTGGCAGTGTCGGCGGGAGTGACCTCGTCATGGAAGGCAACGCGATGGGCGGCGGCGACATGGTCCACGCCATTGAAGCCCCACATGAAATCGAAATGCCACCAGCCGCGACGGAATTCACCATCGGTGATGACATGCAGGCCGGCGGCCTTCTGCTTGGTAACCAGATCAGCGATCAGCCTGTCTTCGACAGCCTTCAACCCGGCGGCATCAATAATACCTGCAGCATAATCTGCGCGAGCCTGCTTGAGTTTGTCCGGACGCAGATAAGAACCGACCACATCGGCGCGGAACGGCGCATTCTTGGAATATGTCATGATTCTCCTTCGACTATTGACTTGTGATTAACAATCAAAATGACAAAACCAACAATATGCTACCCCACCACCCACGAACGAGACGCGCTTCTGCTCATGTTTTCGAAGGCGTGGCTTGTTGCCTCTGTAACTCCCTATATATGGCAGATTCATATATAATCACAACGGACATGAACGACTGCAAGGAGGCTGCCATGACTGTGCCGCAACGAGTGCTTGACACTATGAATTCCGGACTGATTTACACCTGCGATGACGAAGAGATGATCAAAGCGCAGCAGGAACAGATGGAACTGCTGTACGACTTCAACGCAACCCGCCCCAGCCAAATGACGCAACGCAACGAAATCGCACGCCAACTGCTTGGCGAATTCGGCGAGGACGCTTATATCGAACCGCCGTTGCATGCCAATTGGGGATGCAACACGTATTTCAGTGCGCACGCTTACGCCAATTTCAACCTCACGTTGGTTGATGATGGTGAAGTGCATATCGGCGAACATACCATGATCGGCCCGAACTGCACTATCGTTACCACCGGCCATCCGATTCGTCCTGACCTGCGCGAGAAGGTCACACAGTATTCGATGCCGGTCGTCATCGGCCGTAATGTGTGGTTGGGCGCCAACGTTACCGTGCTTCCCGGCGTCACCATTGGCGACAATTCGGTGATTGGCGCATGCTCGCTGGTTATCAAGGACATTCCCGCCAATGTGGTCGCATTCGGACAGCCATGCAAGGTGTATCGAGAAATCGGCGAACATGATGACGTCTACTATTGGCGTGACCGCATGATCAACCCGCCCTACGACCAGAAGCAGTAAACCATATCACTATCGACCAACCGTTAAAACAGGTCGAATCATCGTGAACTGGTCGTTATGACATATCCACGATTCCATAATTTGCGACTGTCAAGTGAGATCCCGGGCGCACCTTTGCTCCACCACACGGGTAAGGCGCGCCTTTTTCTGTGAAAACTCAGTCCTAGCTGCTCCAATCAATCATGCTTCCCACCATAATGCGCGAAACGTAACGCATACATGTCCGCGGTAGATAGTTAGATAATTATCTAAATAAGAAAATGTTTAAACATTGCGAAGTGAAGGAGGAATGCATGGCGGGAGAGGGATTCAAGGCGCTCTCCGATCCCACGCGACGGCACATTTTGGAATTACTGCGCGAACGTGACATGACGGCTGGTGAACTCGCGGAACAATTCAACATGAGCAAACCATCGATCAGCCACCATCTGACCACGTTGAAAACCGCGGGACTGGTAACCGACGAACGGCACGGGCAGAACATCATCTACAGTCTCAACACCACGGTGATGCAGGATCTGATCGGATGGTTCATGGGATTCATGGACAGCGATGGAAACGTCAATCAAGCGAATGATCAAACAGGCAATAAATAAAGGAGGGTCTTATGCGCGGGAATAACTTGAACGATTTCAAAAAGGCTTTCGATAACAACATCAACAATACCAAAGACAAGAACAAGACTGATTCGGGGGAGAAGATCGCTCCGATCGGACGCAATCTGTGCATTGCGCTTGTTGCACTGTGTGTAGTCAACATCATCGCACACCTTGCCTGCTATAGTCGGCTTCCCGAAAACGTGCCGATTCATTGGAGCGCCGATGGTTCGGTCAATGGTTATGGACCGCGTGCCGTAACGTTGATTCTTGATATATTGCCGTTGCTGTGCTTGGGGCTTTTCCTCGTCATCCCGAAGATGGATCCCAAGGGAGAAAACTACATGAAGGCCAGCGGACTGTATCGTGGATTCGTCATCGCGTTCACGCTCATTATGTGCGGTGCCACATGGTTCACCGAAGCCACCGCATTCGGTGTGATCCCGGCTACCGGTGGTCCTGTTGGACTTATCATCAGCGTGGTGCTGGGAGCGCTGTTCGTCGGCTTAGGCAATTACCTTCCGCGCATGCGCCAGAATTACACTTTCGGCATCAGAACGCCTTGGGCTTTGGCTGATGAGAACAATTGGAAGCGTACGCAGCGTGTAGGTGGCATCTCTTTCATGGTATTGGGAGTGTTATTGGTCGTAGCGGGCGTTGTCAGCTCTGTCGTGCCTGTGGGCGACATGCTCATGGCTGCAATTATTGTGGCGATAGCGATTTGTGCGGCGCTCGTTCCCTATGTGTACAGCTATCTGCTATTCCGCCGCAGCCGGAATTCGCAGTGATGTTAAAGCAGCTGGGACGCTGACGCTCCGACACAACCAGTCGATATGCAACGTTGACAAACACCGTTGGCAATCTGGAAAAGTTTAATGAACGGACTCAGGAGAACCAATTGCAAACAGTGAAGGAATCGAATCTGAATTTCTTCAGTCCAATGGTCGAGGGCGGTTCACATGCGTGCGATCCGCCCTCTTTGCTAATTCAAGTGTTCGTTTTGAAAAAAGTCAGAAATCCATGCCCAAAGATTTCAGATCGCGGCGAGCCTGATCGGCGTTAGTAAAGCGGAACGCATGCATGCCCACGGCCTGTGCGCCAGTGACGTTCTTCGCGGTGTCGTCGAAGAACACGCTGGATTCCGGCTTAAGATTGAAACGGCTCAATGCCAGTTCGTAGATGTCGGCATTTGGCTTGTGCATCTTCTCCACACCAGACACCACCGTGCCCTGCAACAACTCCTCCAGCTGAGGGAACCGTTCGAAAGCAAAATGGAACGTCTCGTGCGACCAATTCGTCAACCCCCACACGCCGTAGCCTGCAGCCTTCAAATCACGAAGCAGCTGTTCCATATCCGGAATCATGCGGGGGAGCGCATCGCCATAGCGTTCGATGTAATCGCGGAAAATTTCAGCGATCTCCTCACCCTGCTCGCGTACCACGTCGGGATAAATGTCTTCGAAATCTTCGCCATGGTCCATACGATCCTCATAATCGTAGAAACCGCACGGATCATTATCTGCGCAAATACGGTCCACAACTACTTGGGGGTACCTGCCTTCAAGGCATGCGCGCGTCTGCCAGTCGATGAGCACGCCGCAAAAATCAAAGACCACATCGGTGACGTTGGCACTGGGGGAGGTCATGAAAATCCTTCCTGCAAAATACGGATTGGCAACGTCAGTGTAACGCAAAGTAACCAACGTTGGGGCTGGTATTCAGTAAATTTGTTGCACAATTAAAGTAATTGTAAAAATGCGGGCTGAATACTGTCGATAATATCGCTGGCGATGATTGGATGGCCGATTTCTCCGAAATGCTGCTTTTTGGAATGACCGTAGATTTGCGGACGATGCCATCCGCGCTGTTCGGATTGCGATGCGATCGCTCCCGCAAGACCATGCATGTAGGCGCCGGCAGCCACGACCTCGGGAACCAATGCCGGATCCTCAGCAAGCATGTCGTCCTGCTGCGCGAGCAGGGCTCCCAACATGCCGGCGAGCACGTCACCCGATCCTGCGGTAGACATCCATGCCGGTGCGCGACCGGAAAGAATCACACGCTCATTGCGCTCGCCATCAGTGCCCACCACCATGGTCACCGCGCCCTTCAGTAGCACGGTCGCACCGGTCAGCTCACGGAGCTTACGGGCGCAGGCAAGCGGCTGTGAACACACCTCGTCGACGCTGACTTCGTTTTCGCCCAGCCGAGTCAGCATGCGGGCCAGCTCTCCGGCGTGCGGGGTGACGACCACCTGAGCCGGCACCTTATCTGGTAGCAAATCCAAGGCTCCGGCGTCCACCACGATTGGTGGCATATCCAGTGCGCCTGCATGCCTGGCATCGACATCGTCGTCAAGGTCGGTTTCTTGCGGCAGTGCATAGTGCTTTAGCAGCGCGGCTATGGTTTTGCGCTGGAAGTCGGAGTCGGACGCTTCGTCATCGCCTGCGGGAACGCCGGAGCCAACCACCCACGATTGGACGCGTCCCTTGCCGATCACCGCCTCAGGCAACGAGGAAAGCACCATATCCTGCGTGCGTTGTGGGCCAAGATAACGCACCATGCCTGTGTTGGTTCGTGCGGCGGCAGCGGAAGACAACACGGCTGCACCTGGGTAACGTGCGGAACCTGTCACTAAGCCGACCACTCCACGTGAATATTTGCCGTCCGAAAGCTGCGGCAGACGGATCGAATCTATTACGAAATCGCCATCCGTCATTTCGGTCGCGGGAACGCAATCATCGATATCGAAGCCGAAATCGACCAAAGTGAGGTGTCCGCATGCATACGAGGCGGGCGGCACCATCGCGCACGGCTTCATCGCGCCGAACGTCACCGTCACGTCTGCCGGAATATACGGTCCCGGCAGCGAACCATCATTCACGCCAACGCCGGACGGTGTGTCGATCGCCACGACAAGCGGCAGATCGGAGGAGGGTTCATTGTTCGGTAAGGCGGGCCTGTCGGGTAGTTTGCTATCGAATCCCAAGGAGGATGCGATAGCGCCTGCGATGCCACGCAACGCGCCGCTTACGCCAATGCCGGTCATTGCGTCGATGATCACATGGGAGCCTTGGGCGTACTCTACTGCGGCCTGCAGCCGTTCTCCGGCCTCTCCTGCGGAGAAGCCCATGGTGCATCCGGGGATTTCGGCGGCGGGGTCGAGTGCGAGAATGCGGCCTCCGGCGTGCACGAACGCGCTGAAAGCCTCCTCGTGCAGGGAGCGGCCCACGGCGATCGCAGTGACGTGCGCGCCTTCGTTCGCTAATTCCGCGCCGGCGTACAGGCCGTCGCCGCCATTGTCTCCCGCGCCCACAAGCAGGGTCACGCGCGCATCTTCGATGGTGAGATCCTCGTCGTCGAGCAGCGTCATGGTTACGTGGGCCGCTGCCGAGGCGGCCATGCGCATCAGCGGCACGCCGTCGTCAAGCAGCGGACGTTCCATGTCGCGCACGGTATCGGAGTCGTAGGCACTGTACAGCAGTGTTTGCAAACGGTCGGCGTCGTCGGCGATGTTCATAACGTTCCCTTCCTCGTCGTTTATGGGCAACAATCCCTACTGTAGTCGTAATATTGGGAGTCAGGGATTTTTCAGCGTGGAATGGAGACCAAAATGGCATATATCGAAATGCGGCACAGTTACAAGCGTTACCAAATGGGTTCTACCACCATCACCGCGAATGATGATGTGAGCTTCGGCGTTGAAAAGGGCGAACTGGCCATCATTCTGGGCGCGTCGGGCGCAGGCAAGTCGACGGTGCTCAACATTCTGGGCGGCATGGACACGAATTCCGAAGGCAGCGTGGTCATCGACGGACGCGACATTTCCAACTACTCTCCGAAACAGTTGACGGCCTACCGTAGAACGGATATCGGTTTCGTGTTCCAGTTCTACAATCTAGTGGCGAATTTGACCGCGAAGGAAAACGTCGAACTCGCCTCGCAGATCGTTTCCGACGCGCAGGATGCCGTCAAAGTGTTGGAAGACGTCGGGCTCGGCGATCGTGTCGACAATTTTCCCGCGCAGCTTTCCGGCGGTGAACAGCAGCGCGTGGCCATCGCCCGAGCCGTTGCGAAGAATCCGAAGATCCTGCTGTGCGACGAGCCGACAGGCGCGTTGGACTACAACACCGGCAAGCAGGTGCTGCAGATTCTGCAGGACATGAGCCGTAAGAAAGGCGCAACCGTGGTGATCGTGACCCACAATTCGGCGATCGCGCCGATTGCGGACCGTGTGATCCGCATGCATGATGGCAAGGTCACTGCCGTCGATGTCAACGAGCATCCGATGGGCATCGCGGAACTCGAATGGTGATATCGCGACACGCGGTGCGACACTCGATTTGCGAAGATGCGTGAAGCGTGTAATATATGTGACTTGTGCACGGAAGCAATTCCGTACAGGAAGCACATTCCTGCGTAGCTCAGTTGGCAGAGCATCCGACTGTTAATCGGACGGTCACTGGTTCAAGCCCAGTCGCAGGAGCTTGGTTTTAGGAGTTTTCTGTTTTTTCGGAAAAGACTTAAAACGGGAAAGATATTCCTGCGTAGCTCAGTTGGCAGAGCATCCGACTGTTAATCGGACGGTCACTGGTTCAAGCCCAGTCGCAGGAGCCATATGAAAGCCCTTGGAAAGCAAGGGCTTTTTTGTCATTCCAGCGAATCAAGCACGTCGTCGATCAGCGTACGCTCGTGCGATCCATCGGCTTTGAGACGAGGGAAGCGTCGCAAGACGTTGGCAGGACTCGCGCCAGCCGCACGCGCTACATTCGATTTCGATTCGCCATGAGCCAAAGCCGTTTCCGCAAGACGATCCACCAGCGAGTCCGACACCTTGCGAATCTGCTCGGCAACCCACAGCTGCGCCAGCTCGGGGGAGAGAACGTAGTCGTCCTGCAATTCGCTTGATGCTTCCTGCACGGCCGCCCACAGCACCATAAAAGGCTTCTGATAGTAGGTGATCCGATCGTAATCGGACTCGCCTTCCAGCTGCTGCAACGCTTTGCGCTGTGACGTGTTATCGCTCATGCGTTCCATCGTATGTCGCGACATGCCCGGAGGCTGTGGATAACTCATCCTCCGACCACAGGGCTGTTTTGGCTGGACAATCCAATCACATACTGTCATGCTGGCAATTCACCGCCGCACAGCGCAACAAATCGACAAAGCGACACAGCAATGCAGCAACGCGAAGGAGCCATCATGAACGAACATGAATATCGTCGACGAATCCAACGGAACAGAATCGTCCAGGAGGAAAAGAAACTCATCCGCCAGCAGTTGCGCCAAATCATGATCGTATGCGCGCTGGCGTGCGTCATACTGCTCGTGTGCTGTCTATGGTCGGCTGAGCCGACATATGCGAAAACGAATTCGGGCGACACGTCCGAATCCTGCGTAGCCCTGATGCGATGGCCGTTGAACGGCACGCAGGTAGTTGGCAAGTATGACGCGCCGAAACAACAGTGGCTTCCAGGGCATCGGGGCGTCGACTTGCTCGCCGACCAACAGGAAGCCGTCGTCGCGCCTGCAGACGGCGTGATCGCCTTCAGTGGCAGCGTGGGAGGCAAAGCCGTGGTCACCATACGGCATGGAGGCAGCCTTTCCGGACTGACCTCGACGTTCGAACCAGCCAAGACGGAACGTGATATCGGCGCACATGTTGTGCAAGGGGAGCGTTTCGCGCGTGTGGAGGGCGAATCCGACCATTGCGACGATCATTGCCTGCATTGGGGAATCAAATCGGAAGGACGACAATATACCGATCCGGAAAGCAAAACCCGTACGGTGCGAATCGGATTGAAAGTCCTGTGAAACAGGGGGGCGACAGAACCATCGATTTTGTCCATACGTCGTGGCCTCGCCGAAAAAGTGAAGCTCTCAGGCTATGATGCTGCATGTACGACGATTACGCAGGGGAGAAATGCCATGTACAAGGAATACACGCGTCCTTTGGAACAGCAGATTGACACAGACAAAAATATTTTCTCGGTGCTTGAGGAACGAGTGAACCGTACTCCGAACGATTCTTTGGTGGAATACAAGAATGAGCATGGCGAGTGGGCGTCGTTCAGCGCCACCGAGTTCCGAGACAAGGTCATCGCCATCGCCAAAGGCCTGATCGCCCAGGGCATCATGCCCGGCGACTCGGTATCCATCATCTCTCACACATGCTGGCAGTGGACTGCGCTTGACGTGGCGATCATGTCGATTGGCGCGCTCACCGTCCCCGTATACGAGACGAATTCGCCCGCGCAGGTTAAAATGATCTTCAACGACGCCAACGTCAAAATGGCGTTCGCTGAAGATGACGCGCAACGCGACAAGATCGAATCTATCAGGAGCGAATGCTCCAATCTTGGCGACATCTATGTCATCGGGCTTGACGCGATTGACACGATGGTCGAATACGGTCATGCCGTGTCCGACGCCGAATTCCAAGAGCGCGAACATGCGGTCAAAGGCTCGGACCTCGCCACCATCGTGTACACCTCCGGTTCCACCGGCACGCCGAAAGGCATTGAGCTCACCCACTCCAATTTCGTGTTCATCACCTATTCCGGCATCAACTCCATGCCTGATATCGCGATGAAGCCGAACCGTCGTCTGCTGCTGTTCCTTCCGTTGGCACATGTGTTCGCCCGCTACATGCAGTTCTTCTGCTTCGCCGGCAATGTTTCGCTTGGTCTGTCCGGCAACCTGAAGACGATCCTGGCTGATTTCAAGGCGTTCAAGCCGACGTTCATCCTTGCCGTGCCGCGTATCTTCGAAAAGATTTACAATGCGGCGTCGCAGAAGGCCGGCGACGGCCTCAAAGGACGTATTTTCGCAGGTGCCACACAGACGGCGCGCGACTGGTCGCACGCACAGCAGTCAGTCGAAGGCATTCCGGTTGTCTTGAATCTCAAGCATGCGTTGTACAACAAGCTGGTGTACTCCTCGATCATGGACGTGTTCGGCGGTCATGTGGAATATGCGGTTTCCGGAGGCGCTCCGCTTGATTCATCCATCGCGCATTTCTTCAATGGCATCGGACTACCGCTGCTGGAAGGCTACGGCATGACCGAAACCTGCGCTCCGTCAAGCGTCAATCCGACCTCTGGATACAAGATTGGCACCATCGGACTGCCGCTGCAGGGCGTGACCATGGGCGTCGACGAGGAAGGCGAGCTGTGTATCAAGAGCCCGGCCGTATGCGCCGGCTACCACAACAATCCCGACGTCACCAAGCAGCAGATCGTCAACGGGTGGCTGCATACCGGTGATCTTGGTTCCATCGACGACGAAGGCTTTGTCTCCATCGTCGGACGTAAGAAGGACCTCATCATCACCGCCGGCGGCAAGAACGTCTCCCCGTGCGAAATGGAAGCATCGATCATGACGTCGCCCGTGGTGAGCCAATGCGTGATGATCGGCGACCGTAAGCCGTTCATAGCGGCCATCATTTCGTTGGATCTTGGCGAAACGAACGCATGGCTTGCGTCGAAGGGCGCGGAATGCGTGGCATCCCTCGAGGAGGCCTCCCGCAATCCGATCGTGCGCGCCGAAGTGGAACGTGCCGTCAACAAAGCCAACGAGCTCGCATCCCGTGCCGAATCAATCCGTAAATTCGAAATCGTGCCGGACGAGTTCACCGAAGAAAACGGCTTGGTCACGCCGAGCCTGAAGGCACGCCGTCAGGCGGTGGTTGACCATTACCGCACGCTGATTGACACCGTCATCTACGTTCCGAAGAACAAGTAAAAATGCGATGATCGTCGGTAGGAACGCGCCGGCCTCAACATAAAAAAGCTGGCTTCCGTCGCAGCGGTTCGACGGAAGCCAGCTTTTTCTATCTCTTGTCGGACTTCCTATGCCTGATAATCCGGATTACCTTGTTGCCGGTTTACAAGCCTGCTTCGGCGAGCGAGATATATCCCGGTTCGATCAGCGTTTTCTTTAGATTGCTGGCGCTGACCGCAAGCGCCTCTTCTTGGATGGTCGGCACTTTCTCGTCTTCCATGGCGACGGATGAGATGAACGTCAGCTTCGCAAGCTTGCCCGACGTGTTGAGCTGCACGCAGGTCTGTGCGATGTCGGATGCCAAGGTCTTGCGATTTTCCAAAGCGGTCATCCACTGTTTGCCGTTCACGATATTCGGTATGGAGCTGACGTAGGCGCCGTAACCGGTAATGATCGGCCATTGCGAGTTCTGCTCGTCAAGGGAATCGCTGGTATCCTCCGTATCGGAATCGCCATCATCGGATTCAGGCGCCTGCGCAGGATCGGGAACGGACTGTTTTTTCAAGTCTTTCTTGCCGGTGATATTGTCTACGATGCCGGAAATGGTGATGGATGGGTTGATATCGGCCGCCGAACCGGTGTATCCAAGATCATTGAGCTCTTCGGAAACATAACCGGCCACATAATCATTGCAGGAGATGATACCGTCGATGCGGGTATGACGCGATGTGTCCTTGTCCATGCCAAGACGTTCGGCGAGCGTGGATTTGACCTGCTCGCTTTTCGCCGCATCGAACGCCACAGACGCCCAATCGGATTCCGTACTCGACGAGGTCAGCGTGCCGGACGGGGAAACGGCCTTTCCGTCTTTGAAATACGGTCCAAGCACCGACCAAATACCTTTGAACACGTCTTGCGCGAAAGTCGCGTCTACCGTGTTACCGCTTTCATCGGCGGCATCGTAGGGGAGTAGCACTTCGATATGCTTCGGATTGTCGGAGCTGGTTTTGTCGAGTTCAAGCTTGCTGACCAGCTGCTTGGCCTGCAGTTGGCCGACTTGCTCGGCCGTGGTCATCGGTGCGTACACATCCGGAGTGAAACCCTGCAGCGTGTTCGACACTAACACGACTTTCATGCCCTCGTTTTGAGCGAGCTGCAATGCGGAAACCAAGCGTTTTGCGGATTGGGCGTAATCCTGGGCGTCTTCGTCGGAGGAGTCCCCATCCCATGTGATGTCGTGCGACGCGTAGTCTCCATACTGGCGGTCGGATTCGGTGGTGTCGGCCACCGGCGCCACTACCAGAGTGGTTTTGTCGGAGGAACCCGCATCGTCGCTGGTGCTGTTGACGTGGTTCACCACATAATCCTGTACGCTTTGGCTTTGCTTGTCGAGGCTCGACGCCGTTTTGACGGTGATGTTGGAGCCTTTGACGTCGTTATCTTTTAAAGATGAGACTATTTCCGGCACTAATTTTTCCCATTTGCTCAAAGGCGTCTGCTGGGAGATGGTAATGCCATCCGAAGGAGTGAAGATCACCACGTTGCCGGCATCGACGGTAGTGGTGGTGCCGGTGGAGCCCGCTTCATGCGATTGCGCTTCATTGTCAGATGAGCAGGCGCCCATGGCCATGATGAGCGAGGTCGATGCCAACAGTGCGAACAGACGTTTCGTCACAGTCGTGCGGTGCAGTGTCATGCCGTTTCCTTCATGAAAATCGAATGATGATTCCTATGCTGAGCTCTGATTGTAATATCTGGACGTCAAAAAGGGCTGGATATGCGTGTGAACCATACATATCCAGCCCTTGATCCTGCTGTCGGCCGTTCAGTCGAAGGTTATTCGGCTGAGGATCATTCGGCCAGAGCCTTGGCGAGATTCTCGTCCAAAGCGTTCATGAAGCCTTCGGTGTCAAGCCAGGCCTGATCCGGACCAACGAGCATGGCGAGATCCTTGGTCATCTGGCCGCCTTCAACGGTAGACACGATGACCTTCTCCAATGTTTCGGCGAAATACTTGACTTCCGGAGTGTTATCCAAGTCGGCGCGGTGCTTGAGACCGCCGGTCCAAGCGAAAATCGATGCGATCGGATTGGTGGAAGTCTTCTCGCCCTTCTGCCAGCGACGATAGTGGCGGGTCACGGTGCCGTGTGCGGCCTCGGCCTCGACGGTCTGGCCGTCAGGGGTCATGAGCACGGAGGTCATGAGGCCGAGAGAGCCGAAGCCTTGCGCCACGGAATCGGACTGCACGTCGCCATCATAGTTCTTGCAGGCCCAAATGTAGCCGCCATGCCATTTGAGGGAGCTGGCCACCATGTCGTCGATCAGACGATGCTCATAGGTCAGGCCCGCTGCGGCGTACTTGTCTTTGTATTCGTTTTCGAACACTTCGGCGAACGTATCCTTGAACTGGCCGTCGTAGGCCTTGAGAATCGTGTTCTTGGTGGAAAGATATACCGGATAGCCGCGCATCAGACCATAGTTAAAGCAGGCGCGGGCGAAACCACGGATGGAATCGTTCACGTTGTACTGCACCTGGGCCACGCCGCCGTCGGCGCCATAGTTGTACACGACATGCTCGATCGGCTCGGAACCATCTTCCGGAGTGAAGGTGACGGTGAGCGTGCCTGCCCCTGGAACCTTGAAATCAGTGGCCTTATACTGGTCGCCGAACGCATGGCGGGCTACTACGATCGGCTTGGTCCAGCCGGGAACCAGGCGCGGAACGTTGCTCATCACGATCGGCTCGCGGAAGATGGTTCCGCCGAGAATATTGCGGATGGTGCCATTGGGGGACTTCCACATCTTCTTTAGGCCGAATTCCTTGACACGCGCCTCGTCCGGTGTGATGGTGGCGCACTTCACGCCGACATGTTCACGCTGGATGGCCTTCGCCGCGTCGACGGTCACCTGATCATCGGTGGCATCGCGGTTTTCGATGCCGAGATCGTAATATTCGAGATCCACGTCGAGGTATGGAAGGATCAGGCGATTCTTGATGTCTTTCCAGATGACGCGGGTCATTTCGTCGCCGTCGAGTTCGACGACCTTGCCTTCGACCTTGATTTTGGCCATGTGTTGCCCTCCTGTCGGGATTGAAGGTGATAAGTTCCTGTCTTATAACAAACGTGTTAACGACACCTGTTAATGTCCAAAAAACTGGGAGACGGCAGGTGACACGCTCTTGCGTACTGTCATTGCTGAGCATTAGCCTTGAAAACATGTCTCAGGAAATTGAAATCGGTTTGGGCAAGAAGGGCCGTCTGGCATACTCTCTGGACGACGTTTCCATCGTTCCCTCCCGTCGTACTCGCGATCCGCAGGATGTGTCCACTTCTTGGCAGGTTGACGCTTATGAATTCGATGTGCCGGTCATCGGCGCGCCGATGGATTCGGTGACCAGCCCGGCCACCGCCATCGCCATGGGCAAGATGGGCGCGCTCGGTGTGCTCGATCTCGAAGGCTTGTGGACCCGCTACGACGATCCGCAGCCGCTGCTCGACGAAATCGCCGAGCTGCCGGCCGAACGCGCGACCGAGCGCATTCAGCAGATCTACGCCGAGCCGATCAAGCCGGAGCTCATTGTCGAGCGTCTGCATGAGATTCGCGATGCCGGCGTCACCGTTGCGGGCGCACTGTCCCCGCAACGCACGCAGGACTATTATTCGACCGTGCTCGAAGCGGGCGTCGACCTGTTCGTCATCCGTGGCACGGTTGTTTCCGCCGAGCATGTCTCCCAGGATCACGAGCCGTTGAACCTGAAGAAGTTCATCTACGATTTGGATGTGCCCGTCATCGTCGGTGGCGCCGCCAACTATACCGCGGCTCTGCATCTGATGCGTACCGGCGCGGCCGGCGTGCTTGTCGGCTTCGGTGGCGGCGCGGTATCCGCGAACCGCAACACCATCGGTGTCCACGCTCCGATGGCCACCGCCATCGCAGATGTGGCGGAAGCACGCCGTGACTACATGGACGAATCCGGCGGCCGTTACGTCCAAGTGATCGCCGATGGCGGCATGGGCGACTCCGGCAGCTTCATCAAGGCGTTCGCGCTTGGTGCCGATGCCGTGATGCTTGGCTCCCCGCTGGCTCGTGCCGAGGAAGCTCCGGGCAAGGGCATGCATTGGGGTGCCGAGGCCCGTCATCAGACGCTTCCGCGCGGCTTCCGCACGAATGTCGGCACCGTCGGCACTCTGGAAGATATCATGTTCGGCCCCAGCCACAATGCGGACGGCACCACCAATTACATTGGCGCGCTCCGTCGTGCCATGGCGACCACCGGCTATGTCGATCTCAAGAGCTTCCAGCGTTGCCCAGTCACGGTCGCTCCGACCCGCTGAACGGGCTTCGCGGTAAGGCCTGAATAACGGTTCATTGATCCTGCAGCGTCATGCTGCAGGATCTTTTTTTGTTATGTTTCCCCGGCTAAGAAAGTCAGGTTGGAATGATTAAGTTATACATCGCAAATGAAGTAGCGGAGGTGAGATGAATGGCAGCGCGTAGAAGTGGCGATCCCCGACGCTTGGATCCGTTGTCCGGACGATTCACAGATTACATCGTGATCGACACGGAAACAACCGGATTGAGCGTGCGCAAAGGCGCCAGGCTCATTGAAATCGGCGCGGTCAAAATTCACAACGATGAGCTGGTCGACGAATTCGACCAGCTCATCAACCCGTTCGAACACATCCCATCAAGAATCACTGGTTTGACGGGAATCGACGATGGCATGCTGCTCGGCAAACCGGATGTGCGTGAAGTCATGGATGAGTTTGCACGCTGGTGTTCGGACACGGCCGTGGTCATGGCGCACAATGCGTCCTTCGACATGTCGTTCCTCGACAATGCTGTACAGCTCGCTTACGCGGATCGGGACGCGCGCTTCGCACACCATTTCGTCGACACATTGGATCTCAGCCGTCGGCTGCATCCGGAAAAACGAACCCACAAGGTTTCCACCCTCATCGTCGACTACCACATCGCCGACATGGAGGAGCACCGCGCATTGTCCGACGCCAAGCAGGAGTGGATGCTGTATCGCGCCATGCGTGACGAGGCCGAGCTGCTCGGCATGCTCTGACAGTCTAACGTCGTTCGAATACTTCGATCCGGTATTCTCCCACAGGTGTCTGTTGATTGGTGGATGGATTATTTGTTCGGCTTCGTGCCGCAGCAGGCGTCATCTCCGCTGGCGGAGAGCACTGCGTTGGGAGCAAAGTTCAGAGTGAAACCACTCTGTTGTTGGGAGACGTTGGCTGAATCGAATTTGGCGTTATTCGTGATATTTGCCCTCTGCGAGGGCCCTGTCCCGGTTAGGGCCTGCGTGGAGGTTTGCCTGAATTGTTCGCCGTCGTTGAGGTCGTCGGAATATTCTTTGCGCCCATAGTAGAGGTCGGTATCCAGCTGATGCTCGGTCTGCGCGACGATTACTGCGGTATTGGCTGCACCAGCGACATTCAGCGCGGTGCGGCCCATGTCGACGATCTGACTGATCGGCTGGCTGATCGCGATGAATGGAATCGGCAGACCAGCTGCGGCGAACAATGAGGTGGCGGTGATGGTGGCGGTGCCGGGCACGCCCACGGTTCCTATCGAGACCAGCAGCGTAAGCGCCACAAGGAACAGGTATTGTGCGGGGGAGTAGTTCAACCCTTGCGCATGGACAGCGAACACCGCCAGCAGCATCGGCCATACGCCTGCGCATCCGGGCATGCCGAGGTTAGCTCCCAATCCGGCAACGAACGAGGCGATGTCTCCTGGAACAGCTGCAGAACGATCGCGATGTTGTGTGGAAACAGGTTGACGATGGTGTCGAGAACGGCAGGAACGTCATGTTGTTTGTAATCGCTCGGCAAGGTGTAGTGGAAACCACGCCCCAGCTGGAACGCTTGTGCCAGGATTAGCGTAAGCAGCGAAGCCGTCGCGGTGTTAAGTAGCAGAAAGAACACGGTTTTCGCACCAATATTCTTTAAACGTATGGATTCTCCAAGATTCGTGATGCTGGAGATGATGCTGAACAGCAGCAGCGGAACCGCCAGTGCGGTAATTGCATTGGACCAGATGGAACCCACCGCACCGACATAATCGGTATGGCCTTTGAAAGCAATTCCCAAAATGATGCCGAATACCGTTGCAAGCAGCACGCGTGTAGTAAACCCTGCATTTTTCTTACGTTTGAGGAACGATAGGACGGCGAACAGGAGCGCGGCTACGCCGAGCACGATCCAATCATATGAGATATTTGACATTATTGTTATTCCCCTCCCAAGAATGATGATGCGTTACGTGGGATACCCCCACGTTCATGTCGGACATCAATCTATCCGCTCACTCTTCGGCGCAACGCCTTGTGGCTATTGCCGTTTTATATAGTCGTTTATCAGACGGCAGTCATTACAAGGCGTACAGGCTGACGTTCCAATGTTCCGCAAGTCGCTCCAAGACGTGGTTGTTTTGCGTTTAGGGAGGGCTCGTTTTAATATGGGGCGTCGGATAACTGGCTTCGTGTCTGAATTTGTTAGGTCCTGAGGAATTGGAGATTAGACATGGCATTAAGCGCCGCGATTATTCTTGCGGCGGGTGAGGGTACCCGCATGCGTTCCAACAAGCCGAAAGTGTTGCACACTTTGGCTGGAAAGACGTTTTTGAACCGTGTGATGGATTCCGTGGCAGCGCTCGACCCTGAAACGTTGGCCGTGGTCGTGCACTACCAGGCGGAACGAGTCGCCGAAGCGGCCCGCTCCTACAATGAGCGTGTCACCATTGTCGACCAGGATGACATTCCCGGCACCGGACGAGCCGTGCAGTGCGCCATGACGCAGTTGAAGGAGCAAGGCGGGCTTGACGGCTCGGTGCTGATCGCAGCTTCAGATATGCCGCTGCTCGACGCCGACACGTTGAACCAGTTGCTTGCCTTCCATGAGCAAAGCGGCAATGGTGCCACCGTGCTCACCACCATTCTTGACGATCCTACCGGCTATGGCCGCATCATCCGCGACAGCGAAGGCAACGTGCTGCGTATTGTAGAACAGAAGGACGCCAACAGCAGCGAACTAGCCGTGCACGAAGTGAATACGTCCGTCTACGTGTTCGACGCCAAACTGCTAGATGAAGCGATCGCCAACCTCAAATCTAACAATGCTCAGGGAGAGTTCTACCTGACCGACGCGCTCGAAACCGCCAAAGCCAACGGTGCCGTTGGTGCGTTCGCCGCCCCCGACCCGTTGAGCGTCGAAGGCGTCAACGACCGCGTGCAGCTTGCGGCGCTTGCCAAAGCCCACAACAAGCGCGTCTGCGAGCGTTGGATGCGTGAAGGTGTGACCATTCTCGACCCTGAAACCACGTGGATCGAAGATGACGTGCGCATCGAACGTGATGCCGTGATCCTTCCTGGATGCTTCCTCGAAGGCAACACGGTGATTGGCGAGGGTGCGCAGGTCGGCCCATACACGACGCTTATCAGCGCGGTCATCGATGCCGACGCCCGTGTGGAGCGTTCCCGCGTGCAGGAAAGCCACATTGGCCGCGCCGCCAACATCGGCCCGTGGACGTACTTGCGCCCGGGCAACGATCTTGGTGAAGAATCCAAGGCCGGCGCCTTCGTGGAAATGAAGAAGGCACACATCGGCAACGGCACCAAGGTGCCGCATCTGAGCTATGTGGGTGACGCCGACTTGGGCGAGCATACCAACATCGGCGGCGGTACTATCACCGCCAACTATGATGGCGTGCACAAGCACCACACCACCATCGGATCGAACGTGCACGTCGGTGCCGGCAACCTGTTCGTGGCTCCTGTCGAAGTCGGCAGCGGTGTCACTACCGGCGCTGGTTCCGTGGTTCGCCACGACGTCCCGGACGATTCCATGGTCTATTCCGAAAACACACAACATGTAGTAGAGGGCTGGAAGCCCGAATGGGAGCGCTGAATATGCCGGCAGTACAAGATTCCATCGACGCCATCCGCATCGCCGCAGCCGCGGCTGACCGTATGAAGGCCACTGACCTCGTAGCCTTCGACGTCACCGAACCATTGGCCATCACCGATGCGATGCTCATCGCCACCGCTTCGAACGAACGTCAGGTGCTGTCCGTCGCAGAAGAAATCGAAAAGGACCTGTATCTCAAAAGCGGAAAGCGCCAGCCGCGTTCCCGCGAAGGCCTGACCGAAGGCCAGTGGGTGCTGCTTGATTACGGTGATTTCGTGATTCACGTCATGCATCAGGAATCCCGCGACTTCTACCGTCTTGAACGCCTGTGGAAGGATTGCCCAAGCATCGACCTGCAGCTCGAACATCCTGAAACCTCCGACGAAGAGACCACGGAAACCGCGGAATAACACGTACGAACATGCCTTCACGTTTGAATGCGGAAGGCATGTTTTCATATCAAGCGAAACAGTATTCGCAAATTCCATCATCGAGAAAGCAACGGAGAACAGCAGCATGCCTCGAAACGTCGAACTTGAGCATAACAGCGCAGTACCGGAACATGTGCACGCCATCACACTGGTGCGTCACGGGCGCACCGCCTACAATGCGCAACATCGTCTGCAAGGCCAGATCGACATTCCCCTCGACGAAGTCGGCCAGTGGCAGGTTCGCCAAACAGCGGTCGCATTGCGTGAACTGTATGTTGACCGTCGCCCCGATATTCCGAACCGGATGGTCGTATGCTCTGATCTAGGGCGTGCCTCTGCCACAGCGCATGCATTCGCCGATCCGCTCGGGCTGGAGGTACATCCGGACGCCCGCGTGCGCGAACGTAGCTTCGGAGACTGGGAGGGCATTCCCGTCGAGGAGCTTGCGCAACGGTATCCGGAAGACTATCGTTCCTGGGCCGAGTTCCGCGGCGGTGAACTTAAATACGGTGCGGAACCCAAGGAAGAGGTGGGACGTCGTGGCGTTGAGGCATTGAACGATTGGGCGTTCCGTGCCGGATCCGACACGGATCTGTACGTGTTCTCGCATGGTGCATGGATTTCCCAAACGTTGCAGACGCTTCTGGGAATGGCGGATGTGCATGGCGATTTCGCCGACATTTTGTCGATGCGCAACGCTCACTGGGTGCGGCTCATTCCATTGGAGATCGGTTCTACATTGCGTTGGCGTTTGATGGATTACAACCACGGTCCCGCCATTGCCGATTCCGAGGAATGGGAGCATCCCAATCTGTAACCAGTCTGTGAGTGTCGTCACGTGATGGCTGGTCACTGTTTTTCAAGCTTTTCACAGAATCGCCAGTACTTTCATAGCGAAATTAGCTATCGTCATGGCTTGTGAAAAACTTTTTTAAGGGAATCTCTTTTTCGTCGATTTGCGCGGGTGCGCTGGCGGCGGTCACGTCATTCCTGCTTTCTGCGAAAATCGGTATCGCGGGATCGGTGATTGGCGTGGCTGCGGGCTCGGTTGTTTCCGCAGTCGCCACGCAGGTGTACAAGAACGTTTTAAAGGTGTCGGGGGAGAAGATCCAACAGGCCGTGCCGTTACCGTCAAGTAGTGATGCTGCTGCGGATGAAACGCAAGTGCTTGGCTCTTCCACGAAGGGTGACGAGACGAGGATTATCGGATCGTCTCCTGTTGCGTTGGATGCCACGATGGTATCGTCTGATGATGTGACTGCGGTAGCACCGTCCATCTCGCCGCGCGTCATTTCCTCCGAGCAGGAGGATGAGGATGCTACCCGCGTGCTTGGTGATATTGCCGGAGCGGGGGAGACCTCCGTGTTTCCGAACGGGCATCGTGGCGTCGGTAGCGCTAGCATCGCCAGCGGAAAATCCACTGCTCGTAGCGCGCGTGATGTCCAAGTGCAGCATGCGGGGCAACGTTCCTCGAATTGGTTGCATAACAAATATGTTCCGGCGATCATCGCATTCGTCAGCGCTCTGGTTGGTGTGGGAGTGAGCGCGGGATTGATTCTCGCTTTCACCGGCGGTCAGGGAACGGATACCGTGGTGCGTAACGTAGTGCATGAGAAGGTCGTGCCTTCGTATGAAAACACTGGCGATTCCGGATCCGGTAATGAGCAGACTCCTGTGCAGAAGCCCAAGTCCGATTCCACGGATTCGAATGATGAAACCACCACGGACGGCAGCGACAAGACCACCAGCGGTTCCACCGACTCGTCCACTTCCAATGGCACGTCAAGCAATACCACCAGTGGTTCCACGTCCGGAAACAGCGGATCGTCATCTGATAATTCCAGCAACGGTCCCAGCCAGACCGGAACGGACTCGTCCAACGGTACCGGCTCGAACGGAAGCACGTCCGGCACCACTGGTGATGGTTCATCATCGGGAACTGGAAGTAGTGGCACTGACGGATCGACAAGTACTGGCACATCGGGATCCACCGACAGTACTGCCGGTTCGACAGGAGGTGCAAGCAGTAACTAACGTTACTGGTGTCGCACCTTCCATGTCGCCCGCCTAGTATGATTGCGTATGGCAGATTACATATGGCGATTTCCCAATGCGGGCGACACGCCGGAAGTTGCATGGTTCATGTCTGTGATGTACCTTATATGAGGTCTGCAGAGCAGACTTCGGGGCTATGGCGCAGCTGGTAGCGCATCTCCATGGCATGGAGAGGGTCAGGGGTTCGAATCCCCTTAGCTCCACAGATAGGGTTTCCGATGATTTTCGGAAACCCTTTTTTTCATGCGAAAACGGCGGAATTCCAACGATTTCAAGGCATACGGCGCAAACAGAGAATGTACGGAAAAGTACGCCAATGTACACAAAAATAGGTACCCACGGAGATACCCGAATTGGGCACCCATCACGTCATAGTGGAACCATGCATACAAGATTTGGAAGCGTCGTTTATCGAACCGACTGAAACTCCTATTAAAAGAAGGAGAAGCATCTAATCACCGTTCGATTCCTGCTCAGTCAGGAACCTACTCGACTCCCTCGATACTGAGCCAGGAACGTCGGAACCCCAGCGTCGTCGGCCTTCCGCGTCTTCGCCTTCGCCGCCGACGGTCCGTCGCTCCGCCTAGGGGCTACGCTCCGTCGCTCTGGCGGCACGCTCCCGGCTACTCGCTCTACTGCGCTCTCCGCACTCGTTAAGCCAAGACATTCCCCGTTCGGATTTCTTTATGGGGGAAGCGCTTTCCTTTAAAAGGGGTTATCATGTTGTAGGCAATAAATCCGCCCGCCCACGGGGAGAAAACAAACAAAGGAGAAGGACTTTGGCAAAGGGCAAGAAGACACTCATCGCCACAGCCGTGGCAGCAGCGACGCTCGCCGCGCCGGTCACCGCGTTCGCAGATGACGCGGCCAACACGCAACCGGATGTGAACGAATCCATCAAGCAGGCGCAAACGACCGCTGCACAGGCGCAGGAAAACGTCGCACAGGCCACTCAGTCCGAAGCGCAGGCCAAGCTGGACGAAGCCCAAGCCAACGACAATCAGGCTCAGGCAAACCTGAACCAAGCCCAGCAGAACGCCGACGCCGCGCAGAAGAAAGCTCAGCAGGCGCAGGCCCAAGTCAACAACGCACAGGCCAAGCTGGACGAAGCCAATCGGCAGGTGCAGAACACACAGAACGCCGTCAATCGGGCTCAGGAGAACCTGGACCAAGCCCAGCAGAACGCCGGTGAGGCCACCAATCCGGAAAACCAGAAGAAAGCTCAGCAGGCGCTCTCCGACGCCAGCCAGCAGCTCGACCAGACCACCAAGCAGTTGGAATCCGCCAACCAGCAGGTCGAACAGGCCAAGCAGGAAGCCCAGCAGAAGGCCGAAAATCTGACCGCAGCCAAGAAGGACGAAGCCGCCGCCAAGACGGACAAGGACAAGGCTGACAAGACAGCCTCGGACGCGAAGACGAAGGCCGACGAATCCCAGAAGACCATCAGCCAGCTCAAGGCCGAACTCGAAGCCGCGTTAGCCGCGAAGAACGACGCCGACACCGCGAAGACCACGGCCGACAAGAACGCGGCGGACGCGAAGACCGGCATCAGCGAGAAGCAGAAGGACGCGGACGCGAAGAACACGGCCGCCAACACCGCGCAAGCCGACGCGGACTCCAAGAAAGCCGCCGCCGACAATGCAGACAAGCAGCTCGCATCCGGTTCCATCGGCTTCTACCAGTGGAAGCTTGCTTCCGACTATGTGAACGAGGACACCCAGCATGCGCTCAACATGCTCGTCAAATACCAGAACGAGGACTGGGTGAAGATTGGGGACGAGAGCTCCGCGACCAGCTTGCAGAACATGCTCAAGGCGCTCGACCTAATTGACAAGGGCAACGAGATTCGCCGTAGCCTCGGACTGCCGGAATGGACAGTCAACGACGTGGACACCGCCAGTGCGCAGCTTGCCGCAGACTACAACACGTATTCTCAGAATACCGGGCATGTGTTCACCGGAACCTCCCAGAACCTCGCTTGGGGTTACGGTAATCCGTATGACGGCTGGTATACCCAAGAGAAGGCCGTGTTCGACAGGTATGCGGAGAAGAATCCGGAACTGCGCAATATGACCGCCGTGGAAATCTACATGAAGTATCCGGACATCTACGAGGAGACCGGACATTATCTGAACGTCATCGACCCGGATTGCGACACCACCGGCTTCGCCGTCACGGGTTCCCTGACCGCAGCACAGAACTTCACCCAGAAGTATCTGTACACCAGTGGTGTTTCCGTGAACGATTACCGTCAGCAGCTTCTTTCCTACAAGAACGCGTTGGATTCGGCTTCCGACGTGTACCAGAAGGCTCTCGACAAGGCGAACGAGGCCAAGAAGACCGCGCAGCAGGCGCAGCAGGAACTTGCCGCATTGCAGGAACGCGCCCAGAACGCCCAGCAGACCGCCGACGAGGCCGCCAAGACCGCCCAAGCCAAGGACGAAGCCTACCGCAAGGCGCTCGACGCATACAACGAGGCCGTCAAAGCCGGTCAGACCGCCAACGGCGTGTACTCACAGGCCAAGAACGAGGCCGACAAGAAGCAGACCGCCTACGAGAAGAAGCAGGCCGCGACCAAGAAGGCGCAAAGCGAACTCGACTCGGCCAATGCGAAGACGGATGCCGCCCAAACCGACGCGCAGAACGCCCAGAACGCGGTAGACAAGGCCAAGAAGCAGGTTGAACAGGCCCAAGCCAAGCTCGACGGCTACGCCAACGCGAAGGAAAACCTCAAGGCTGCGCAGTCCAAGCTCGACAAGGCCAACAAGACGCTGGACGAAGCCCAGACTGTCCAGCAGGAGGCGCAAGCCAAGCTTGACAAGGCCAACGACGCCAAGACGGAGGCGGACAAGACTCTGGCCGACGCGAACGCGAAGCTCGAACAGGCCAAGGCCGACAAGAAGCAGACCGAAGCAGCACTCAAGGACGCGAAGAACGCTCTCGACGGCATCGCCACGAAGCCGAGCGAGAAGGACGACATCGACTCCGGTTACACGATTCCGTCCAACGAGGAAAACACCGGCAACAACGGCAATACCGGTAACACTGGCAACGGCGGCAACTCGGGCAATACCACCGGTTCCAATGGTGCTAATGGTTCCTCCAACGGCAACAACGGGGCCGCCACGTCCACCGACAAGGGCACGAACGCCAGCGACAAGAAGAACGACAAGACCACCACGTACAAGGTGGACGCCGACAACAAGACCGTCACCGCCACCGACAATGACGGCATCGCCAAGACCGGCGTGGATGTTACCGGCGTCGCCGCCGTGTCCATCGTCGCCCTGATGATGGGAGTCGGATTCATTGGCATCGAACGTTCCGTCCGTCGCAAGGAAGACTGACCCTCGTTTTTGTGTGAAAGCGCCCCCGGTTCTTGTAGCAAAGAGTCAGGGGCTTTTGCATCATGTGTCTACTCGTATTCCAACGCGTTCGCCGCCTCCGTCACCGGCAGATAGTCAAACCTGACGGACATGGTATGGCCGTCCGCGTTCTGAACGACCGCGCCGCCACAACGCTTGGAAGGAATCTCGGTCGGCTTCGGGTCATTGTCTGGAATCATTTCCGAGGACGGCTTCAGCGGCCTCGCTCGTGGTCACTCGCAGAGCGAAACGCACGACACAGTTGTCCCTGATATTCGTCGGAATCGAATCAGCAGTAGGCTTCTGTGTCAGGAGCATCACACACCAACCGGCAGAGCGTCCCTTGCGAACGATTGTCGCGACAGCCCTCTTGCAACGCTCCACGAGAGGCTTCTCTTCCTTCGACCGGCCCGTCACGTCAAAGAGGGTCTGGCACTCGTCTATCACGACAAGGTGGAACGGGTGGAGCGCGCTTGCACCGGAATGCCAAAAATCGGGGTCAGTGTCTGACCACGGATGGCTCTTCAGGTCTTCGGCGCAACGTTGGGCGAGGGATTCCAGTTGGTCGGTCGTCGTCTCCCAATCCAAATCGCAATTGTTGTTATACAGGCTCGCCGCGCGTTCGGCCCAGCTCCAATCCACGCCGCCCTTGCCGTCGAAAATGGCGACCGACGCTTTCGGAGAGGCGAGCAGAGGAAAAGTCAGCAGCATCGCGCCAGCCGATTTTCCGGAACCCGGCACGCCGCCAATCACAATGCCCGACGTCTGTGCGTATGAGAGCTTGGCGGGGGCACCGGTTTCGGTACGACCGTAGACAACGCTCTTGCCATTCCAAGCGTCAATATCCCCAACCGTCATAACGCGGACTTCGTCAAGAGGGTTTTCCGGCTCCGTCTGATAGAAGCTGAGAATCCAGTGTGCGGGTGCGACCTTCTCGATTTTCACCATTTCGGCGTCCATCGCGCTCAACCCATCGTAAGCTTTCTTCTCCACGAATTCATCGGTCACGCCGGAGATTCCACAGTAGAAATCGAGAACGGCCACATCACCCTTCGCGTAGTCGACGTATGCCGCCGTGCAGTCTCGCATACCATTAAAATCGGTGGTCTCATCCTCGATGGGACACAAACCGAGAACCCTCTCCACAATATATTCGGGGGAGTTTCCCTTGATACGATGCCTCATGGCCATAAGCCATCTCCACAGCGGGAGCAGATTACGCAAAGACGGACGGCGGATGCCGCAAATCATGAGAACCACCCAAACCGGCGCGCACACGATGATGGTGACAGGTTGAAACACAAGCAAGGCAACCCATACGGTGGTCGCAAGCGCAGACACCATATACCTCGCATACCATGCGTCATCGTCCCACGTCACGACGTTCATCATGGGGACGAACATGAGCGCGAACATGCCCATAATGGCCGCGATACGCAAAAACAGGATTAAACTATCCAATATCATTTCCTTCCAAAACAAAAGCGGGAGCAGGAGCTGCAACTCCCGCCCCCGCTAGGAGATGAACAAAACAAACAACCCAGGTCAGGCGTCTATTCGCTTGACCTATTTTTTAAGCGTTTGGGGTGTCAAACCCCGCGTCCGAACAAAACGGTCACTCACAGTCCAAACCTCTCTCAACGAGAAGCCGCAAGGCCGCCGCCCACGAAATATCTTGGGAATCCGCGAAACTTGCAATCTCCGTGAAAAGCTCGGGCGTGAACAAGCAGGTCTTCGAGACCATAGGAATCTTCATGGTCTCAGTCCTGCTTAAATCCATCGGCAGAGTAGGAAAGGCCGGAAACCTTGCCCATCACCCACGGCGTCACCTTCAGGTTAACGAAAGCAACGGGGGTATTGGTTTTGACAACCGGTTGCGTCTTAGACCAGATTTTCACCGGAACGATAGCCACGGTATGGCGTTCGTCACCCTCGAACGGAAGGAAGAGGGTTTGAATTTCATACTTGGTAAGGCCGTCCTTGACCTTCGGAGACCTTGTTTTAGTCTCCTCGTCGTAGGTTTCGACAACGCTCACATCTTCGGCCAGAAGCTGAGACGCCAGCGTTGCACCGTTCACCGGGATGGGCGAAAAATCGCAGAAACCACCATTTTTGCGTGCCATGATTCCTCCTTCGGGAATCCTGTGCTACCTCATATTTAGTTGTCAGTCCGCCGAGGAAGCCTTGGCGGTTCGGTGCCACCCGTTAGACGGTTGCCCGTCCGATTGGGGACACTCCTAGAGTAGCGCACACGCAAAAGTTACAGAAATAACTTTTGTTATTATAACACATACTGGGATTGTCCACACAAAAACAGTCGAAAACACAAAAACGTTGGAATTACAACGATTCCTAACATCATACTGGAATCGTCCACACAAGAAAACGGCGGAAAATAGCCAAATCCTAAAAAACACATCTTCACAACCTCTTCACGAAAAACGTGAAAGAGAGAAGCGG
>ENA-UONT01000308-UONT01000308.1-human-gut-metagenome-genome-assembly--contig:-CS20-NODE-308-length-65314-cov-14.467537_pt1 | contig 65314 bp, 52 predicted proteins | sample MGYA00242459_ERZ724006 | MGnify/ENA metagenome assembly ERZ724006 | reverse complement strand
GCCCAGCCCGACGATGAGGTCGGACTTGGAAAAGAGCCCGTCCGAAAGCGCCGCGGCGAGCTGCTCCACCGTCTTTAAAGTCTTGGAGTTTTCTCCCTGCGCAAAGGGGAAGACGGAGGCCTCGAACCCCGCCGCCTCGAGCGATGTTTTTACGCGCCCGCCGAACAGCCCGGCGACCGCCTCGTCCGCGACGATCATGACCTTTCCCGGCTTTACGATGCCGCTCAGTTCTTCCCCCACGCGGTCAATGAGGTCGCTGTCCAGGACGACTTCAAACCGCTGGGAGAGATTGCATTTCATTCTTTTCATAATCCCTTTAATACTCCGTTTTTAACCGTGATTTTCGAATACTCAAACCCTTTCAGAACCGCGCTTTCCACAGAAGTGCAGGTCAGGATCGTCTGAATCCCCCCTACCTTAGCCATCAGCTTTCTCCTGCGGGATTTATCCAGCTCGCTCAGCACGTCGTCCAGGATCAGAATGGGATATTCCCCGAAGCGATCCCGGAAGATCTCCGTCTCCGCGAGTTTCAGCGACAGCGCGACCGTGCGCTGCTGCCCCTGCGAACCGTACAGCCTGACGTCTTCTCCGTTCAGAAAGATCTTCATATCGTCCCGATGGGGGCCGACGGTCGTAAAACCCAGGCGGAGGTCTTTCTCCGCCGCCCGGTGCAAATCCTTCAAAAAAGCCTCTCTTATTTCCTCTTCGCCGCCCCGGTATCCGCTCTCCGCGGAGAGTTTCAGCGCCTCCTTGCCGGACGAAATGAAGGCATGCGCCTCTTCCGCCAGCGGAGAGAGCTTTTCCAGAAGCTCGTTCCGCCGCGCTATGATCTTTGCGGCGTAAACGGAAAGCTGCTCGTCCCAGACGGACAGCGTTTCTCTCAGATCGAACCTGCCGCTTTTCAAGAGGTTATTTCTCTGGAAAAGGATCTTATTGTACTTCTGCAGCGCGTAAAAGTACTGCTTTGACATCTGCGACAGCGCTAGGTTCATAAACCGCCGCCGGTCTTCCGGGCTCTCCTGAACGAGCTTCAGCTCGCCGGGGTTGAAAAAAACCGAGTGGATGTTCCCGAACAGCTCTCCGATGCGGGGAACGGGCATCTCGTTGATGAAGATCGCCTTTTTGTCGTTCCGGAAGAGATCGATATGCACTTTGACCGGGCCGTACAGCGACTCCGCCGTCCCCTCCGTATAGCCGCTCTCCTCACCCAGGCGGACGAGCTGCTTTTCGCGCGTCACGCGCGGAGAATAGCCCGTGCAGAGAAAAAAGATCGCCTCTGCGCAATTGGTCTTTCCCTGCGCGTTCGCCCCCGATAAAACGGTTACGCCGTCCGCGAACGATATTTCCGCTTCCGCGTAATTTCTGAAATTTTTTAAGCGCAAGGTCTTAATCCGCATATTCAAAAACGATTCCGATTGACTTTTTTCGCGTTTTGTATTATCATAAATACTGCCGGGACAGCCGCCGGACGCAAAAAGGGAACCCTGCCGCGCGGCGGCAACTGCCCTATTATTGATTATACCATATCAGGGGACACAAAAGCAAGACCCGGAGGGGAATTTATGGAATACTTTGAAATTTTATGGAACAACGCGCTGGGAGAACTGGAAAAAACCGTCTCTTCCATCTCGTACGCGACGTTTATCGAAACCATCACGCCCATCGACATTCAGAACAACAAACTGATTCTGATGACCCCGAGCGAACACTTTGCCAACGCGGTCAACGGCAGGCTGGGCGACAAGGTGCGCGACGCGCTCGCCCGCACGAACAGCGGCATCACCGATTTTTCCCTCTTCATCGGGGACAAAAAGGAAAAATACTTCGAGGAGAAAAACGAGCGGCTCTCCTCCGACCTCCCCTCTTCGCCCATCGACCCCAAGCTGACGTTCGACAGCTTCGTGGTGGGCGACTCCAACCGCTTTATCTGCGCGGCGGCGAAGGCCGTTGCGGAAGCGCCCGGCGAGGCGTATAACCCCCTCTTTATCTACGGCGGCACGGGGCTGGGAAAAACGCACATCTTAATGGCGATCGCGAACTACATCAAGATCCACAACCCGTCCGTCAACGTGGTATACGCGACCTGCGAGCAGTTCACCAATCAGCTGATCGAGTCCATCTCCCGCGGAAAGAACGACGGCGCGGCGTTCCGCAGCAAATACCGGAACGTGGACGTTTTATTGCTGGACGACGTGCAGTTCCTCGCCAAAAAGCCGGGCACGCAGATGGAATTTTTCCACACTTTCAACGAACTGGTGCTGCACAACAAGCAGATCGTGCTCACCTCAGACCGCTCCCCCAAGGAGATCGAGGTGCTGGAAGACCGCCTGCGCACCCGCTTCGAGGGAGGGCTCCTCGCGGACGTGCAGCCCCCCGACATGGAGACCAGGATCGCCATCTTGAAGCGCAAGGCGGAAGAGCGCAAATGTATGATCGACATGGGGGTGCTGACCTACCTCGCGGAAAATTCCGAGGAGGATATCCGCACCCTGATCGGCAAGCTCACGAAGGTGATTTTCGCCTCCAAGCTGCACGAAAAGCCCATCACCGTCGAACTCGCGCGCGAAGCGCTCAAAGAGAGCATCGCCTCTTCGCAGGAGGAAATCGAGGTGGACGACATCATTAAGTGCACCTGCGACTTCTTCCACATCTCCAAGAGCGACCTTCTGGGCAAGAAGAAAAACAAGGAATTCGTCGAGCCGCGGCAGATCTGCATCTATCTCATCACCGACCTCATGAGTCTGCCTCTGATGACCATCGGGCAGAAAATGGGCGGCAGAGACCACACGACGGTCATCTATGCGCGCGACAAGGTCGCGGAGCTCATCAACACCAACCCGCGCGTGGCGACGCAGGTGGACGACCTCAAGAACATGCTGCTGAAAAAATAAACAGGGAGAACGGGCGGGAACGCCCGTTTTGACGCTCTATGAACACCGAAGGAACATTCGAAGCAATCGTCGTCGGCGCGGGGCACGCGGGTGCGGAAGCGGCGCTCGCCCTCGCCCGCCTGGGGCACAAGACCGCCCTTTTGACGCTCAATCTGGACAGCATCGCCTTCATGGCGTGCAACCCCTCCGTCGGCGGAACGGCGAAGGGGCATTTGGTGCGCGAGATCGACGCGCTGGGCGGAGAGATGGGCGTGAACGCGGACAAGGCCTGCCTGCAGATCCGCATGCTGAACCGCGGCAAGGGCGCGGCGGTGCACAGCCTCCGGGGGCAGGAGGACAAATTCCGCTACCACGCGCTGATGAAACAGACGCTGGAGAATACGCCGAACCTGCGCATTCTGCAGGGCGAGGCCACGGCGATTCTGACCGAGAACGGAAAAACGGCGGGCATTTTAACCGCGTACGGCAGCGCGGTCTTCGCGCCCGCCGTCGTGCTGGCGACGGGCGTCTATCTGAACGGCTCCGTCATCGCGGGGGAATGGAAGAAAAGCGCGGGGCCGAACGGCTTTGCCGCGGCGAACGATCTGACGGCGAGCCTTCTGGATCTCGGCTTTTCGGTGCGCCGCTTCAAGACGGGCACGCCCGCCCGCGTGGATGCGCGCACCATCGACTTTTCCAAATGCGAGATTCAGGAGGGAGAGACCGATCTCTACCCTTTCTCCTATCTAACAGAACGCGTCCCGCAAAAGCAGATTCCCTGCTATCTCACCTACACCAACGAGAGAACGCACGAGATCATCCGCGCGAACCTGCACCGCTCCCCGCTCTACGCGGGCGTCATCCGCGGGACGGGGCCGCGCTACTGCCCCTCCATCGAGGATAAAGTCGTGCGCTTTGCGGACAAAGCCCGCCATCAGCTCTTTCTGGAGCCGGAGGGGGAGAACACCAATGAAATTTACGTGCAGGGCATGTCCTCTTCCCTCCCGCACGACGTACAGCGGGAAATGTACCGCACGGTCGCCGGGCTGGAGCACTGCGAGATCATGCGGTACGCGTACGCGATCGAATACGACTGCATCGATTCTCTGGACTTAAAGCCCACGCTGGAATACAAAAAACTGCCGGGGCTCTTCTGCGCGGGACAGATCAACGGGACCTCCGGCTATGAGGAGGCGGCCGCGCAGGGGCTGATCGCGGGCGTCAACGCCGCGATGTATCTCGAGGGCAGGGAGGGCGTCGTCCTGCAGCGCGATCAGGCGTATACGGGCGTGCTGATCGACGACCTCGTCACCAAGGGAACCAATGAGCCCTACCGCATCATGACCTCCCGCGCCGAACACCGGATTCTCTTACGGCAGGACAACGCGGATTTCCGCCTGACCGAGCTGGGACGGCGCATCGGACTGGTGACGGACGAACGGTACGAGCGCTTTCTCCGCCGCCGCGCGCTGCTGGCGCAGGCGGAGGCGGAGAGCCGGGAGATCCTCTCCCCCAAGATCTGCGGCGAATTTCTGAAAGAACGGGGCAGCGAAACGCTCTGCGGCGGCGTATCTTACCGGGATATGATCAAGCGGGGCATCTCCGTCAGGGAAATCGGCGCGGCGTTCGGCGCGTTTCAGGGCTATCCGCCGGACATTTTGGAGACGCTGGAGACGGGCGCGCGCTACGAGGGATATTTACAGAAGGAATACGAGCAGGTAGAACGGGCGAAAAAGCTGGAGGAAAAAATGCTCCCCCCCGACATCGACTATCTCGCCATCGACGGCCTCCGCCTGGAAGCGCGCCAGAAACTGGACAAAGTCCGCCCGGCGAATCTCGGGCAGGCGGGGCGGATCTCTGGTGTCAACCCCGCGGACATCGCTGTGCTGATGGTCTATCTGGCAAAGCGTTAAAAAGAGGGAAAAAACATGAGCGATCAGGTCAGGACATACATTGAGGAAAATCTTCACAGGACGATCAAGCCGGGAAAGAACGGCTTAAAGCCGTTTACCGTGCCGAGCTGGGACGCGTATTTTTCGGATTTTTACTATTGGGATACTTATTTTACCGATCTCGCCCTGCTCGCGTGCGGCGAATTTACGCAGGTTCGGAACAATCTGGACAATATGAAGCTGTTTGTCGAACGGCTGGGATACGTTCCCAACGCCGACTTTCTGCAAAACAGAAGCCAGCCTCCCCTCTTTGCACGCGCGGTCTTCGATTACTATATCGCCCGGAATCGGAATAAGGAGATCGCCGAGCAATACCTCCCCGCCGTCGTAAAGGAACATGAGTTCTGGATGAACCGCAGGCTGCTTCCCAGCGGACTCAACGGCTACGGGCACTGCGCCTCCGCCGAAGAACTCGTTTCCTTCTGCCTCGCCATTTCGGAAAGAGTGGGCGAAAACCCGGATTCCTACCTGGACAAATCGGCGCAGGGCGCGCACTTTCTCGCCATTGCGGAGAGCGGCTGGGACTTCACCCCGCGCTTTGCCGGCGAGGGCAATCGCTATGCGGGCGCGGACTACGCGGCGGTAGACTTGAACGCGATTTTGTATCAAGCGGAAATCATTGTCTCCGCGCTCGCCGCTTCTATCGGCCAAACCGCCTTATCCGGGCGCTATCTCGATTATTCTGTGCAAAGAAAGGCGCTGATGGATGCGTACATGCTGGGCGAACACGGACTGTATTACGACTACAACGAACGGGAAAAGCGCCGGTCGGCGCTCTTCCACGCAGGCATGTTTTTTCCCTTTGCCGCCGGCATTTCCAAAGACGCGTCCGCCGCGGAGACCCTGCTTAAGCGGCTGGACTGCCCGTTCGGCATGGCCGCCTGCGAAAAAAGAGAGGACAAAAAATTCGATCAGTGGGACTATCCCTCCATGTGGGCGCCCCTCGTTTACTTTGCCGTGGAGGCGCTGGCCGCGTGCGGCAGCGGCCGAGCGGCCGTCCCCGCGGGGAAATTTCTCCGCACCGTGCGTTCCGTATTCCGGCAGACCGGCCAGCTTTGGGAAAAATACGACGCGACGACGGGATCCGTCGCCGTCACCGGGGAATATGAAACGCCGCCCATGATGGGCTGGACCGCCGGCGTCTATCTTTCCCTTTTGCGCTCGTATGTTCCGGACGAAGCGTCGCCGGAATGAGGCAGAGCGCATGAATCAAGCCATGATTAAAAGGCAGCCCGCCGCACGGCGGGCTGCCTTTTCCGTATAATCAGATCATTCCTTTTCGTAAATTGCCAGAATTTCGGCGATGTACGCCGTGTGATAATCCTTCTTCGGGTACCACTTCCCGTCCGCAGAGGGATCGTCGAACCGCGCCGGATCGAGATCCGCGTGCGCGAGCTTTCTGCATACGAAGACCGTCTTTGCCTCCGCATAGGCGACCGTTCCGTCCACTGCGAAGGGCGTCAAATGCGCTTCCCCGTCCTTGTCGCAGTCCCTTCCCGATTTTGTGCCGAACAGATTGAGTGCGGGGCGGTAATCCTCTGAAAAGACCGACAGCGTAAAGAGATCGCTTCCGTCCACAAATTCCTTGGTGTAGCGCGTCGGGCGGATATAGACGGTCACGGCGGGTTTTCCCCAGAAAACACCCATATTCCCCCAGCTCGCCGTCATGCCGTTGTGCCGCTGCGGCGTTCCGGCGGCGACGATCAGCCATTCCTTTCCGATCACCGTAAAGGGATTTCCCGTATACGCCTCCGGCGAGACGAGGCGATAGCCCTTCATCGGATGACCTCCAGCCCGCCCATGAAGGGACGGAGCACTTCGGGCACGGTGACCGAACCGTCCTCGTTCTGATACTGTTCGATGAGCGCGGGAAACACGCGGGAAGTGGCAAGCCCGCTGCCGTTCAGCGTATGGACGTAAGCGGGTTTTCCCGTTCTGCTGTCCCGATAGCGCGTGTTGTTTCTGCGCGCCTGATAATCCCCCGCGTTGGAGACGGAAGAGACCTCCTTGTAGATGCCCATGGAGGGGATCCAGATCTCGATATCGTACGTGCGCTTCATGGAAGCGGAGCAGTCCCCCGCCGCCAGCTTGGAGACGCGGTAATGCAGCCCCAGCTTTTCCACCAGAGAAGACGCTTTCTTTACCAGCTCCTCAAACGCCTCCGCCGAGCGCGCGGGGTGGGCGTACTGCACCATCTCCACCTTGTTGAACTGGTGCCCGCGGATCATGCCGCGCTCCTCTGCGCGGTAGGAGCCCGCCTCTTTGCGGTAGCAGGGCGTATAGGCAAACAGCTTCATGGGCAGGCTGGATTCTTCCAAAATCTCGCCCGCATACAGATTGACGAGCGCCGTTTCCGCCGTGGGAAGCATAAAGCGGTTCTTCTCGCGGTCGGCGTCGACGTCCAGCCAATAGACTTCGTCCGAAAATTTCGGGAACTGCCCCGCGCCCAGACCGCAGCCGTAGCCCAGCTGGTGGGGCGGCAGGATAAATTCGTAACCGTCCTTTAAGTGTTCGGAAATAAAGAAATTCAAAAGCGCCCACTCCAGCTGCGCCCCTTTGCCGCGGTACAGCCAGAAGCCGTTGCCGGAGATCTTCACGCCGCGCGGATAATCGATGATCCCCAGCGCCGTGCAGAGATCGACGTGATTTTTCGGTTCAAAGGTAAATTCGGGTTTCTGCCCGACCACCTTCACCACCTCGTTGTTCTCCTTGCCGCCGCCCTTTAAGTCATCGTCCGGCAGGTTGGGAAGCGCTATCAGAAAATCGTAGATCTCCGCCGCCAGGGCGTTCACTTCCCGCTCGTCCTCCGCGATGGCGTCGCCCAGCGCGCGCATCTCCTCAAAGATGGGCTCGACGGGTTTCCCCTCCTTTTTGAGTTTGGGGATCTCTGCGGAAACGCGGTTCCGCTCCGCCTTTGCCTTTTCCAGCTCCGTCTGCTTCGCTCTGCGAAGCGCGTCCTTTTCCAGCACCGCCGAAAAGTCGAACGCATACCCCTTTTTCTCCAATGCCGCGGCGACCTTCGCCGGGTCCTCCTGAATGAGTTTGATATCGATCATACCGTTTACTCCTACTTGCACATAACTGATATACTGACTCTATTATAGTAGTTTGGCGCCGAAAAAGCAAACGATTGGAAAAACGGAAAAAATTTTTCAAAATTTTTTTTCAAATTACGCGCGTTTGCTTGATATATTCTTTCAAAATTGTTAAAATACTTTTAACAAACGAGAGGAATTGCTATGAAGAAATCGAGAATTGAAAAAATCAAGGAGCTGATCGAGAAAAACGGAAAGGTCAGCTACGACGAGCTGGCCGCCCTGATGCCCAATTACTCGGAGATGACCTTGCGCAGAGATCTCTGCGCACTGGAAAACGAGGGGCTCATCATCCGCGTCCGCGGGGGCGCGGTTTCCTTAAACGAACTCTCCAAAAAGACGGAAGAACAGTTTTCCGCGCGGGTGGGGTTCAACATCGGGGAAAAGAAGGAGATCGCGGCGAAGGCGATCGAGCTCATCGACGCGACCAACTCCCTGTTCGTGGACAGCGGCTCCACCACTTTGTACTTCGCGAAGCAGCTCCCCAACATCAACTACTTCATCGTGACCAACGGGCTCAACATCGCGACCGAGCTTTTAAAAAAGAGCATGATGATGGTGACGGTGATCGGCGGGGACGTTTCGCGGAACAATCTGGCGACCGTCGGCAAGGCGAGCCTCGACTGGCTGGACCGCATCAACATCGATACGGCAGTGATGACGACTACCGCATATAATGACAGTACGGGCTTCACCTGCGGCTCCCAGCCGGAGGCGGAAATCAAAGCCGCGGTCATCCGGAAGGCGAAACGCGTCATCATGCTGTTGGACGGCTCCAAAGTGGACCGCACCATGCCCTACACGTTTGCCTATCCGAGAGAGATCGACATCATCGTCGTGGACGCCAACTTCCCCAAAGAGAAGATCGCCGCGTTCAAGGCGGAAGGCGTCGAGGTGGTCTGACGGCAGGAGGAATATGTTTTTTAAAAATATGCGTCTGGACATTGCCGCCGCCAAACAGAACGACCCCGCGGCGCGCAACAAGTTCGAGATCTGGCTGACGTATGCGGGCGTCAAAGCGCTTTCGTGGCACCGCGCCGCGCGCTTTTTTCACCGCATGCACCTGAAATTGCTCGCGCGCATGCTCTCGCAGTTCGCGCGCTGGCTGACCGGGATCGAAATACACCCCGCCGCCAGGATCGAGGGGGGCGTGTTCATCGACCACGGCGCAGGCGTCGTCATCGGCGAGACCGCGGAAGTGGAGACGGGCGTCGTCATCTACCAAGGCGTGACGCTGGGCGGCTCCGGCAAGGAGGAAGGAAAACGCCACCCGACCATAAAGAAAGGCACCGTGATCGGCGCGGGCGCCAAAATTCTGGGCGGCTTCACGGTGGGCGAATACAGCAAGATCGGCGCGGGCGCCGTCGTGCTGAAAGAGGTTCCCCCGCACGCCACCGTGGTGGGCGTGCCCGGCAAGGTCGTGCGCGTTGCGGACGAAAAGCTGCCGTGCGATCTGAAACAGGACCAGTGCGACCCCCTGATGGAGGAAGTATGCAGGCTGCGCGATAAGGTCTTCAAACTGGAAGAGGAGCTCGCGCGCATGAAACAGGACGAAGAGAAACGATGAAAATTTACAATACACTGACCAGACAGAAAGAGGAGTTTATCCCCCTCGACGGAAACAAGGTAAAGATGTACGCCTGCGGGATCACGGTATCCGGCGAGGCGCATATCGGGCACGCGTTTCAGGCGCTCATCTACGACGTGATGCGCAAATACCTCGAAAAGAAGGGCTATTCCGTCACCTATGCCCGCAATTATACGGACGTAGACGACAAGATCATCGCAAAATCCCGCGAAACGGGCATTCCCGCGGACGTTTACGCGGCGGATATGATCCGAAAGATCGACGCCGAAATGCACCGCTTTCAGGTGGACGATCCCACGGTGTGGCTGAAGGCGACGGGAAATATCGAAAATATCGTGGACTTTATTTCCCGGCTGATCGAGAAGGGGCACGCCTACGCCACCGAAAAGGGCGACGTCTATTTTTCGGTGGAATCCTTCCCCGCTTACGGGCAGCTCTCCAACCGCAGCCTGGAGGACGCCATCAGCGGCGTGCGCATCGACAGCGACGAAAACAAGCGGAACGCCCTGGATTTTGCCCTCTGGAAGAGCGCGAAGGAGGACGAGATCTGTTGGGATTCTCCCTGGGGAAAGGGCCGCCCCGGCTGGCACATCGAATGCTCCGCGATGAACCGCGCGGCGTTCGGCGATCAGATCGACCTGCACGGCGGCGGAAGAGACCTCATTTTCCCGCATCACGAAAACGAGATCGCGCAGACGGAGGCCCTCACGGGCAAGCGCTTTGCGAAATACTGGACGCACAACGGGCTCATCAAGGTAAACGGACAGAAAATGAGCAAATCGCTCGGCAATTCGCTGCTCCTGTCCGATCTTTTGGACCGCTATTCGGAGGAATCTCTGAAATTCGCGCTGCTTTCCAACAACTACCGGAACGACGTCAACGTGACGGACGATCTGTTCCCCGCGGCGGAGCGGCATCTCGCGGATTTCTACCGCGTATTTCTGGAGGCGGAGCAGGCGGGGCTTTGTCCGGAGGGAGGAAACGAAGCCATCGACGCGGCGTTCGACGCCGCGATGGACGACGACTTCAACACCGCGCGCGCCCTCTCCGACCTGTTCGGGTATTTTAAGGAAATCCGCGCGAAGATCAAAGCGGGCGACCGTTCCGCGGCGGACGACCTCAATCAGATCCGAAAGACCTACGGGCTTTTAGGCTTGTTCCGCACCGATCCCGCAACGTTTTTAAAAGGCTGCGAAACCCGGCGGCCGAAGGAAGCGATTCCCCCCGAAGTCATCGCCCTCGCCGAAGAGCGGCTCGCCGCGCGCAGGGAGAAAAACTGGGCGAAATCGGACGAACTGAGAGACAAAATCGCCGCAGCCGGCTATACGGTCAAGGACGGCAAGGACGGCTATACATTGGAAAATAAGCAGAGGTAAACCATGAATCGACTGACCAGTGAAGAATTGAGAGAGAAATTTTTGAAATTTTACGAGAGCAAGGGGCACCATATCATCCCCTCCGCCTCTCTGATCCCCGAAAACGACCCGACCGTGCTCTTTACGACGGCGGGAATGCACCCCCTCGTCCCCTATCTTTTGGGACAGAAGCACCCCGAGGGCACCCGCCTGACGGACGTGCAGAAATGCGTGCGCACGGGCGACATCGACGAAGTGGGAGACGATTCCCACCTGACCTTTTTTGAAATGCTGGGGCACTGGAGCCTGGGAGACTACTTCAAGGAGGACGCCATCCGCTGGAGCTTCGAGTTTCTGACGAGCCCGGACTGCCTGGGAATCCCCGTCGAAAAGCTCGCCGTCAGCGTGTTTGCCGGCGACGAAACCGCCCCGCGCGACGAGGAGAGCGCGCGCATCTGGGAGGAATGCGGCATCCCCAGGGATAAAATCTTCTTCCTGCCCCGCAAGAATAACTGGTGGGGTCCCGCCGGGCTCACCGGCCCCTGCGGTCCGGACACCGAGATGTTCATCGACCGCGGCTACGAAAAATGCTCGGAGGACTGCTCCCCCGCCTGCGACTGCGGCAAATACATCGAGATCTGGAACGACGTATTTATGCAGTATTTCAAGAACGCGGAGGGCAAATACGAGCCGCTGAAACAGAAGAACGTGGATACCGGCATGGGGCTGGACCGCACGGTCTGCATCCTGAACGGCGTCAGGAGCGTGTACGACACCGACCTGTTCACCGCGGCCAGGGCGAAGCTGGAAGAACTCACGGGGAAAAGCTACGACGAGTCGCCCGAGATCAGAAAGGCGTTCCGCATCGTGCTCGATCACATCCGCACGGCGACCTTCATGATCGGCGACCCCAAGGGCATCACGCCCTCCAACGTCGACCAGGGCTATGTTTTGAGGAGAATCATCCGCAGGGCCGTCCGCTACGGCCGCCAGCTGGAGCTGGCGGAGGGGAATCTCTCCGTCATCGCCCGGTGCTTCATCGAAAAATACGAACGCATCTACCCCGAGCTTTCCGAAAATGCGGAAAAGATCAAAGAGGAGCTGGACAAAGAGGAGAAGAAGTTTTCCAAAGCGCTCGTCGGCGGATTAAAGGAATTTGAACGCGTCGTACGCAAACTGAGCGGCGACGTCATCGACGGAGCCGCCGCTTTCCGCCTGTACGACACCTTCGGCTTCCCCATCGAAATCACGGAGGAGCTCGCGAAAGAAAAGGCAATCAAGGTGGACAGGCAGGGTTTTGAAGAGGCCTTCAGGGCGCATCAGGCAAAATCGCACACAGGCAGCGAACAGCGCTTCAAGTGCGGGCTCGCGGATACGGAGGCGCTGACCGTCAATCTGCATACGGCGACGCATCTCCTGCACGCGGCGCTCAAAAAAGTGCTTTCCCCCGACGTCAATCAGCGCGGCTCCAACATTACGACCGAGCGGCTGCGCTTCGACTTTAACTTTGACCGCCCGTTGACGCAGGAGGAAATCGCACGGGTGGAAGCGCTCGTCAACGAACAGATCGCGAAGAAAATCCCCGTGGTCCGCGAAGAAATGACGGTGGAAGAGGCCAGGGCCGCCGGCGCGGTCGGGCTGTTCGCCAACAAGTACGGCGACCGCGTCACCGTCTACACCATAGGGGATTTCTCCAAGGAAATCTGCGGCGGTCCCCACGCGGCGAATACGGGCGACCTCGGGAAATTCGTCATCACCAAGGAGCAGAGCTCGTCCGCCGGCGTGCGCCGCATCAAGGCGGAGCTCCGCCCGCAGAGCGAAAGCGCGGACGGAAAGGAAAATTGAAAGAAGAGGAGACAGCAATGAGAACTCTGACGCTGACCAGAAAAAAGAGCTTTGTCGGCTGCGCCTGCGCAGTCATGATCTACCTCTACTGTCCGCAGGAGGAGGCGACCGAATATCTCGGCAATATCCCCTGCAAAAAAGTGGGCGAGCTGAAAAACGGTCAGTCCGCTTCCTATGAGATCGGAGAGGACGCGACCGTCGTCTTCGTGGCGTTCTCCCGTTCGACCCCGCGCAGTTTTTACGTCAGATACAGCGTACCCGCGGGAACGGAAAACGTCGCGCTCATGACAAAGCCAAAGTTCAATCCGCTTGAAGGCAATCCCTTTTCCATCTATCCCGCAGAATAACGGATGAAATTGGTTGTCAAAGCGTTCGGAGAACTCACCGCGCGCGAGCTGCTCGCCCTTTTAAAAGCGCGGACGGCAGTGTTCATCGTCGAACAGAACTGCCCCTATCAGGACATCGACGGGTGGGACGAGTGCGCGCTCCACGTATTTTACGAGGACGGCGGCAATGTACAGGCTTATCTGCGCGTCCTGCCCCCGCATACGGTGTTCGATCTCCCATCGCTCGGGCGGATTCTCACCGTCAGGCGAGGCTGCGGGCTGGGCGCCGCCATCGTGAAAGAGGGGCTGCGCGTCATCGCCGAGCGCTACGGCGATGCGCCCGTCAAAATCAAAGCGCAGTTATACGCCGCGGGATTTTACGAAAAGCTGGGCTTTGTCCCCTGTTCCGCGGAATTTCCGGAAGACGGCATCCCGCACATCGAGATGATTCGGGACCCCGGCGTATCCGATAACACCGAGAAAAAAACGAACGAACTCACATGAAAGAACTCATCCGCATCGTCAAATTCGTCCTGATCTCCGCCTCGGCGGGGATTATTCAGACGGTTTCGTTTACCCTGATGAACGAGGTGGGAAAGTGGGATTACTGGCTTTCCTATCTCATCGCACTGGCGCTGTCCGTCGTGTGGAATTTTACCATCAACCGAAAAGCCACCTTCCGAACGGACGCCAATTACGGCGCAGCCATGCTGAAAGTGCTGGGATATTACTGCGTCTTCACCCCGCTCTCCGTCTGGGGCGGCGCCGCGCTGGAGGGAATCGGCTGGAACGAATACCTCGTGCTCGCAATCTCCATGGTGCTGAACATGGCGACTGAATTTCTCTTTCTGCGTTACGTCGTTTACCGCGGAAAGACGGACAACGCCGTCAAGCAGAAAACGCCTTCGGGCGAAGGGGAATCTTCTGCCGAAGGCGAATTGCCCGATCAGCCCGTTTGACCGAAAAATCAGCAGCTTCCCCTGTATCATGCATGTGCCGCCGCGGCGGCAAAGGAGCCGAATTGCCTTCCGACCATAATTATTTACAGTTCATCCTGGAGCAACTGTCCGATCCGGACGTATCTTACCGCGCCATGATGGGAGAGTTTATCCTCTACTGCCGCGGAAAAATCGCAGGCGGAATTTACGACAACAGACTGCTCGTAAAACCGCTGCCTTCCGCTGCGGCGCTGCTTCCCGCCGCTCCGCGGGTAAAGCCCTATGAAGGCGCGAAAGAAATGCTCCTCGTGGAAGCGGTGGACGACAGCGCCTTTCTTAAAGAGCTGTTTGCAAACATAGCGGACGAAGCGCCGGCAAAAAGGAAAAAAGACCGCTTTGCCGCACCCATCCGAACCGAATAAATCGAAACCCGCCGGCAAAACCGGCGGGTTTTTTCTTTTTCGGGCACAGCCCCGGCCGCGGCGCATCCCCTGCTTCTCTTCAACGGAACTGTTCTGCGCGGGCGCTTCTTCGTTGCGAAAAAGCATTTTTTCGGGAGAAGAATTTTTTGCTGCGCGGCACCGCCTTATCGCAACCGCTAACGTAAAAAATAATAGCTCTGCCTGCGAGGCGCGCGCGATCTTTCTTGTTCTGAAATTGGCTTCAAAAATGAGGGGCTCCCTCCCCTTTTTTGCTTATTCTCCGCTCAGCGCGAAAATTTGCCCGGCGATCTCTTCGGGCGTTCTCCCCTCCGTATCGATCAGGCGGTTTCCGCGCTTGGCAAAAAGCGGGAGATACCGCGGGGCGCGCGCCAAAATTTCCGCCGCGCGGACGCCATCTCTCACGTCCTTCTGCAGGCGGAAGCGCAGCGTCTCTTCCCCGCAGATCAGGGAAAAGGAGAAAACTTTACACGCGGTCAGATCCAACCCCTCCAGTACGGAGCGCTCGACGGCATCCGCGTGCATCACCCAGCAAAACACGATGTTTTCCACTGCAGGGCTTTTCAGAAAATTCCCGAGCAGCGCGCGGATATTCGCGCGCGCCAGCCGCTTGGTCTCCTCGTTGACCACAAACGGGTGCAGATCCCAGCACCAATCGCCGTCCAGAAAAACGCTGCGCTCCAGTTTCATTTTGAGCCGTTTTCCGACTGCGCTCTTTCCCACGCCCGGCGGGCCGCTCAGCAGAATCAGCCGCTTCATCGCTCGATATACTGCGCCCCGCAATAGGGACAAGTCGCTCCCTTTTCCGTGACGGTCAGATTTCCCCCGCAATTCGGGCATTTTCCGACGCGCTCCACCGTGCGCGGCGAAAGCGGCGAGAGGATTTTCCCGTCGAACGAATATCCCGTGAGATAGCGGCGCGCAATCATATCAGAGATGTTTTTCTTCACTTCTTCTTCCTTTCTCCCCAGCGTCTGCGCGATCCGATGCGTTTCATAAAGCCCGTCTTCCACCGCGCCCGCGATCGCCCTGAGCGGGAAATAAGAACCGTACCGCACCCAGACCATGGGCATACCGTAAAATCCCGCCACGGTAAAGACGATGCCGAACGTCATCAGCACATACCTCTGCCCCGTCGCGCCAAAAATGATCATCAAGATGCCCGCGGGCAGCGCGACCGAAAGCAGAATTGCCGCCAGAAGACAGCGGCGCATGGACTTTTTCAGACTCTTTGCTTGTTTCATTGCAATACCTCGCTATTATGATACAACAGAATCCCCAAAAAGAAAAGTAAAAAAGCAAAACGGAAAAAAATTTTTTAAATTTGACGAAGAAACCCCTTGATTTCTTGACAAATTACGGCGAACTTTATATAATAGAAAGGCTATGAAAGCGAATGCGCCGTTAGCTAAGCTGGATATAGCGTCGGTCTACGGAACCGAAGGCCAGAGGTTCGAATCCCCTACGGCGCGCCATAAAACACAATATATTGTAGTTTTTATCGAAAAATGCTTTGCAATATATTGTGTTTTATTTTTTGTCTTCGGGGATTTTCGGGAACGGAACTTCAAAAATAAGCCGCTCTGCCTGCTCTTGCATACATTCAAGTGTAAAGTGCGTATCAACTCTTGCCGGCAGGTATTGCAAGCTGCGCGCCGTCCATATTTTTACAATTTCATCACTGATGCCGCATTCTTTCGCTTGTGTCGTAAATGTATGCCTTAACTCCTTCAGTGTATCCCTTTTCATTGAAAAAATTCCGTCGTATATAATCTGCACAATATTTCCTTTTTTCGCTTTTTACCCTATCCTAATAGGGAAGCAATTTTGGAAACATCGGAAAAGCCGCGAGAACTGCCGCCCGTTTTTGCCTGCTTTTTACAGATCATTTTCTTTGCTTATTGCTGCCATTATTTCCGGAAAAATCAAATCCCCGCCAACCTTGGCGGGGATTTCAATGTTTTTCAGTCAGCTGTAAATGAACGGATTATATCTATTACCACGGATTTCTTCGTATCGGGGACTTTTTCAAAAAGCGATAAAAGCTCGATCTGTTGCGGCGACAGGTTGTCCAAATCAATATCATTATAAAAAGTTGCGAGAGAGATCTGAAACGCTGCGCAAATATCCTCAATAGAATTGCGGGACGGCGTAAAATGGTTCTCGTTGAACCAGCCATACACGGTCGCTTCCGAAATACCAGCTTCGTGCGCAATTTTATACAATGTCCAATTCCTTTCTTTGCAAAGCTGCAAAATTCTCTGATGAATGTCCACGCCAAACAATCTCCTTCCTATGGCTACTTTTATATTTTACACTACGGGCAGCCTTAATATACAACGGCTAATCGCTGTATTTGCTCTTATTTTTTCTAAAAATAAAATCTGCTTTAAAATTCCCCGAAGAAAAAAGAGTATTGCTTACAAATTGCTCTTCTTGCAGAAGCAGTATGACTGAGAGTGCTGTTTCAGCTCGATCTCCCCTCAGCGCTTTGCCCGAAAAAAGGGAAAGGCATCGGAAATTCCCGATGCCTTTTTTCTATTTACGGCCGTAAAGCCTGCGTTTCGTCTGCTTTGCCGACACGGTATAGATGCGCCGCATTAAAACGGGCGGTAATCGTTAAAACCTTCCGGATACTGCCAGCCGCACCGGCTCTCGCAGCCGCAGCGACAGCGGCGGTTGCACCCGCAGCTCCCGCATAAAACCGCAAGACAGCTCACCCAAAAACAGCATGGGGAGGGTTCGCAGCGGGAACGGCACGGGCGATCGCAGCAGAATTCGGAACGGATATATTCGAGGCTGACCGCATTCTGGACGATCAGGGTAGATACTTCGTTGCTGTATACGACTGCGCCGAACGCATCGGTCACGTTGGAAACGTTGGTGATCTCGCGCATAATCACACCACCCTGACGTCGAATTCCACCGTCACGCCGTTGCCGGGCGCCAGGTTGGGCAGCGTGAAGCCCGCCGCAGGATCGTACGCGGGATAGGAGACGCCGTTGATCTTTACGCTGCCCGCGACGAACGTCGTTCCGACGGGGATATCGTCCGTAAAGACGATATTGATCTTATCCAGCGATCCCGTATTCGTCACGATTGAAGTATAATGCAGCAGTTCTCCGGAAATCGCATACGCCTTATCCACGCGCTTGACGACGGTCATACCCGTGGCGACCAGGGCGATCACGATGTCGTTGGTGTTCTCGGAGTAGGAAACGGGCCCGCGGATCGGGTCGTTCACCGTGTAGTTGAACGTGGCGTTGTTGGTGACGGAAACGTCCGTGCGCGGGTTGTTCGCCAAAATCGAATAGGAAATCGTGGCGAGCCCGCCCGCGGGGATATCCAGAAGCGCGAAGCCGGCGTTCGGATCGTAGGACGGCTGGGAAACGCCGTTGACGGCGACGCTGCCCGCAACGTACGTCGCGCCGGTCGTCATGGTATCCTTGAAGTTGAGCGCCGTCAGCGCGGCGGTGGAGAGGTAGGTGATCACGACGGTCTGCCGCGCCGTCTCCCCCTCGCTCAGGAAAGTTTTGTCCGTGCTCTTGACCCGCGAGACCGAATAGGTCAGAACTTCCGTCTGAACGAGGTTGCTCGCCTGTTCGCCGCTGCGGGTGGTATGATCGGGTAATACGTAATCGAACGTTACGTTGGATTGGTTGACAATTATCATTTGTTTTTCTCCTGTTTCATTGATGATGACACTGAATGCAACCGCCGCGCTTTCCCCTGCCGCAAGGTCGGGAAGCGGAAATCCGGCGGCCGGGTCGTACGACGGATAGGAAACGCCGTTCACCGTCACCGAGCCGGGGACAAATGCCGTCCCCGCCGGAACGGGATCGCGGAAAACGAGATTGATCAGCGATCCGTTGCCGCCGTTGGTCACGACGGAAGTGTAGTTGATGTTTTCCCCGGCAGTCGCGAGCGCTTTGTCCGCGCTCTTTGCGACGGCGACGAGTTCTCCGTAAATATAGCAAGTCGCGATATTGGAAGTTTCAATCCCCCGCACCTCGTATCCGGGGAACGGCATGTAGGTGTACTCCGCCTGCGCGACGTTGAAGATGGGATTCTGCGGCGGGATCGCCCGGACGACCACCGTGAACGAGACGACTGCGGTCTCCCCCGGCTGCACCGGACCGAAAGAGACGGGCAGCGCCCCGCCGTAAGGCACGCCGTTGATCAGGACCTCCCCCACGAGTTCCGCTTCGTTGGGCAGCAGATCGACGAGCGTCACCTTCTCCGCGGGGATAGAACCCGAATTGTGAACGTCTACCGCATAGTGTATGGGTTCTCCCACGGCGGCGAACGCCTTGTCGACCGTTTTATTGAGCTCCAGATGCGCGCCCTCGCTGTCCACGGCGAACGCGATGCAGTTGGGGACATAGAGATCCCCGTTCGTCGTAAAGCGCATGGCGATCGTCGTCATGCCCGGAGAAAGCAGGGACGAAACGTCCACCGCCGTGATATCCCATCCCTGGCGGCAGGCAGTCGTGTTCGTTCCCGCCGCCGCGTTCGCGTTCCGCGCGCCGAACGTGCCGCTCGTATCCAACGTCCCCGAGGCGTTGTTGATCTGAGAAGCGAAAAAGTTGCTCACGGGATTGTTCGGCCCCGAGACCGGCGTAAGGGACGCCGTATTTTCTCCGAACAGCAGCTGATCGCCCGAGAGAACGGCGTCGCCCTCCTGCGCGGAGACAAACAGCCTTCCCGTGATCGGAAGATGATCGGGAATCAGAAAACCGGTCAGGGAAATATCCGTTCCGCCTGTATTCGGAGAAACCACCGTTCCCCCGCTCCACAGCGTAAGGTCGCGCAGCGGCTCTGCCAGGTTCTCGTAAACCACGGCGAGCGTCCAGCCCGCATGGTTGGTTTCGGACGTGCGCGCGTCCAGCGCCTCGATGAGCGCGGGGACGCGCTGCGTGCTGTACGTACCGCCGAGCGCGCCGGCGACGATGGAAGTGACGTCCGCGCTGCGCACGTAAAAGCCGACCGTGACCCCGCTTGTGGTGATGACAAAATTTTCCGCCGTCGCCGGATCGGGCGCCACGGTGTGCGCGCCGTCCGGCGCCGTAAAGAGTACGGACTGATTCAGAATGCCGGAAATGTCGTTGACGGTGGATCGATAAAGCCCGCCCCAGATCAGCTCCGCGTGCAGGATGCCGCTCCCGGCGGGGAGATTCAGCTGTGCGGAAGAGCCGTTCTGCGTATAATCCAGCGTGGTCCCCGGGGGGAAATTCCCCACCTGCAAAGAGAGATTCAGGCTGGTAAACGCGCCGATGGAGCCGAGCTGCCCGGGCGCATTGGCGTTTGCGCTCTTGCTCAGTCCCAGCGTATTGCCCGTCATGACGATGCCGCCGTTCCGGATATCCGTATATCGTATCGAAATAGGCATGGAAATTACCTCAAAAAAAATTACATATTCCGCCGGCAGCCGCCGGCGGCGATATGTAACGAATTAAACGATCAGATTCTCCTGTCTCTATATCATACGCGAAAGAGCACGGGAAGTGTGCGCGTTGCCCTTTTTCGGAAACAGTGAAAAAACAGTTGACAAAACAATACCCTATGGGGTATATTATAGGCGGAGGAACGAATCATGGAAGAAAACAGCTGCTGCAAAAAAAAGACCGTGCGGGAGGAGGCGGAAAAAAAGAAACTGCAAAACCGCCTGAACCGCATCGCCGGGCAGATCGCGGGGATTTCCCGCATGGTGGAAGAGGATCGCTACTGCGACGACATTCTGATCCAGCTTTCCGCCGTCAACAAATCGATCAAGAGCCTCGCCAACCATATTGTGGAAAATCACATGTACCGCTGCGTTTTAAGCGACATCGAAAAGGGGCATTATGAGATCATAGAGGAAGTCGTCAATCTGTTCAAGAGGTTTCAGTGATGGAGAAAATTACGCTGGGCGTTGAGGGCATGACCTGCAGCGCCTGTTCCAACGGGCTGGAAAAACACCTGAAAAAACAGCCGGGCGTGCTTGCGGCGAGCGTCAACCTCGTGATGGCGAACGCCTATGTCGAATACGACGAGAGCGTGCTCGACCAAAAAAAGATCGAAAAATTCATCAAAGACGCCGGGTTTAAGAGCACGGGGCTGTTCGATCTCGCCGGGGAAGGCGGCAGGGAGCGGGGAAAGAAAGCCCTTCTCATCGTATACAGCGTTCTCGCGGTGCTGCTGCTCTACGTCTCTATGGGGCACATGATCGGCATTCCCGTGCCCGCTTTTCTCAATATGCACGAGAATCCCGTCTCCTACACCTGTATCCTGCTGGGGCTGACGATTCCCTTCCTCGTTTACGGGGCGGATCTTTTCCGGAACGGCGTCAAAAATCTCGTGCATCTGGCGCCGAACATGGATACTTTGGTGACGCTGGGCGTACTGGCGAGCCTCGGCTACAGCGTCTATTCCATGGTCATGATCTTCACGGGGCATCCCGCTTATGTGGATTCGCTCTACCTCGAATCGTGCGCGATCATCGTGTATTTCATCAAGCTGGGGAGACTGATCGACTCCGCCAACAAGAATAAAACCAAGCAGGCGATCAAAGATCTCGTCAGGATCACGCCCGGCTACGCTTACCGCAAGGAGGGCGAAGAAATCGCGCGCATCACCATCGACGAGGTGCGGGAGGGCGATCTGCTGGTCTGCCGCGCGGGCGACAAGTTCGCGGTAGACGGAGAAGTCGTCTCCGGCAATTCGCACGTGGACGAATCCTTCATCACCGGCGAAAGCCGCCCCGCCGCCAAACAGCCGGGCAAAAAGGTCGTCGCGGGCAGTATCAATCTGGATGGCTACGTCGAGTACCGCGCGGAAAAAATCGGCAGGGAATCCACCGTCTCCGAAATCGTGAAGATGGTCGTGGAAGCCACCAATACCAAGATGCCCATCGCGAAGCTCGCGGATGTCGTGAGCGGAATCTTCGTCCCCGTCGTAATGGGGATCGCGGCGGTCGTGTTTGTGCTTTACCTCTGCCTCGGACAGGGAATCAACGCCGCGCTGGAAACCTTTGTGACCGTGCTCGTGGTGGCCTGTCCCTGCGCGCTGGGCCTCGCGACGCCGCTCGCCGTAGTGATCAGCGAGGGGCTGTGCGCGCGCCGCGGGATCCTCGTCAAAAAGAGCGAGACGCTGGAGATTGCGAACAAGATCGACACCGTCGTATTCGATAAAACCGGCACGCTCACCTACGGCAACCTGAAGATCGCAGCCGCCGTCAATTACAGCGGCATGAGCGACGACGAACTGCTGGCGTTCGCGGGCAGTATGGAGGCGCAGTCCTCCCACCCCATCGGCAGGGCGTTCGCCGAACGGATGAAGGAGAAAGGGCTGTCTCCCCTGCCCGTGACCGACTTTTGCAACGTGGCGGGCAAGGGAATCACTGGCAGAATAGACGGCGACGAACTGATTTTGGGCAACGCGAAGATTTTGGAAGCGTATTCGGTGGACAATCCGCACGCCGACGACGAGGCCGCGCTCGCGCAGGCGGGCAACAGCATCGTCTACGTCGTAAAAAACCGCGAAATCGCGGGGCTCTTCGGCGTAAACGACATCGTCAAGGCGGACGCGGCGGACGTCATCGAAGACCTGAAATCCCGCGGGATCGAGGTTATCATGCTGACGGGAGACAATGAAAAGACGGCAGAACTCATCGCGGCGGAGCTGGGCATCGGGCGCGTGATCGCGGACGTGCTTCCGCGGCAGAAGGCGGAACTCGTCAAACAGCTGAAGGCGGAAGGACGGCGCGTTTTGATGTGCGGGGACGGCATTAACGACAGCCCCGCGCTCGCAAACGCCGATATCGGGCTCAGCGTGCCGAGCGGCACGGATATCGCGATGAACACTGCGGACGTCATTCTGATGAACGAAGACCTCGGAAAGATCGGGGAACTGCTCGCCATCGGCAAAAAGACCATCCGCAATATCAAGCAAAATCTGTTTTGGGCGTTTTTCTACAACTGCCTGATGCTGCCCATCGCGGCGGGCGCGTTCCGCCCGCTCGGCATCTCCATCAGCCCCATGATCGCGGGGCTGGCGATGGTGCTGAGCAGCATCACGGTCATTCTGAATGCGCTCAGGCTGAAATTGATACATTTTCAAAAAGGAGACAAAAAAGATGTTCGGCAACAAAATCACTAAGACGTTTACGGTCAGCGGCATGGCATGCGCGCACTGCGCGGCAAAGGTGGAGAACGCCTTAAAGAGCCTGAAAGAGGTGAAGGCGGCAAAGGTAAACCTCGCGGAAAAAACGGTGGAAATCACGCTGAAGAAAGAGACGGACGACGCCGTTCTCATCGGCGCCATCGAAAACGCCGGGTACGAAGTCGTATAAATTCCCCTCGTTTTCCCCCGAATCGCAAAAATTTTGCAAAACCCGTAAAAAAGATTTGACAAAGGGCAATTCGATGTGATATAGTTTTCAAAACGAAAGGAGGATACGGCTATGACGAAGATGATGCGCGGCATGTATATGTGCATGAACTTGATCTTTGTTCTTCAGACAGCCGCTTCTTCGTCGAAATAGGTCATTCTTATCGTGTGTCAGATCGGACGGAACAGCGCGTGCTGTTCCGTCTTTTTTTATTTTATCCGGAGGTATAACGTGGATCCGATCATTCAGATTCGAGGATTAAGCAAGGTGTTCGAGGGCGCGGAAGGGCGCATCTCGGCGCTGGAAAATGTCGATCTCACCGTAGAAAAGGGGGATATCTACGGGATCATCGGCCTTTCGGGCGCGGGCAAAAGCACGCTGGTGCGCTGTATCAATCTGCTGGAACGCCCCACTGCGGGAACGGTCGTCGTCAACGGCGTGGAGATGAACCGGCTGAAAAAGAGAGAACTGCTCGCCGCGCGCCGCTCCATCGGCATGATCTTCCAGAACTATAACCTGCTGGAACAGCGCACGGCGCTGAAAAACGTCTGCTTTCCCCTGGAGATCAGAAAGATGAAACGGGACGCCGCGGAACGGCGCGCCCGGGAGCTGCTGGAAATCGTGGGACTGTCCGAACGGGCGAACGCCTACCCGGCGGAACTTTCCGGCGGGCAGAAACAGCGCGTGGCGATCGCCCGCGCGCTGGCGGCAGACCCGCAGGTGCTCTTATGCGACGAGGCGACGAGCGCGCTCGACCCCAACACGACGGACGCCATTCTGGCGCTCCTGAAAGAAATCAACGGAAAGATGGGCGTGACCGTGGTCGTGATCACGCACGAGATGAAGGTCGTGGAAAAAATCTGCAACAAGGTCGCCGTCATCGACAACAGCCGCATCGTGGAAGACGGGCCGACGAGCGAAATTTTCATCAACCCCCGTTCGGAAACGGCGCGCAAGCTGATTCTTCACACGGGCGACGCGCCCGACACGACGGGCGGAGAAAAGCTCCGCCTCATCTTCGACGGCACCTCTTCGGAAGAACCCGTCATTTCCCTTCTGGCGCTCAACTGCGGCATTACCGCGAATATCCTTTACGCCAACACGAAGGACGTCGGCGGCAGGATCTACGGCGAAATGGTGGTGCGCGTCCCTGCGGACGGCGCGTCCGTCGGCAAAGCGGAGCGGTTTCTCGCCGGCAAGGGCGTCATCGTCAAGGAGGAAAGTTAAATGGAAATTCTGCTTTTAGCAATCAAAAACATCGACCTTCTCCCGGAGGGACTGTTGGAGACGCTCTACATGACGCTGGTCTCCGCCGTCTTTGCATACGCCGTCGGCCTCCCCCTCGGCGTCGTGCTCGCCGTCACGGGAAAGAACGGCATCGCCGAAAATAAGGCGGTGAACGCCGCGCTCGGCTTCGTCGTCAACTTTTTCCGCTCCGTCCCCTTCCTGATTCTGCTCGTCGCAATTATCCCCTTCACCCGCTTTATCGTGGGCGGGTTTACCGGCTCGACGGCGGCCATCGTCCCCCTCGTGGTCGCGGCGGCGCCCTTCGTGGCGCGGCTGGTGGAGTCTTCCCTGAAAGAGGTGGACGCGGGCCTTATCGAAGCCGCAAGCGCAATGGGCGCCTCCAACGCGCGCATCGTGTTCCGCGTCCTGATCCCCGAGGCGAAGCCCTCTCTCATCGTCAACGCCGCGATTGCCGTCACCACGATTCTGAGCTATTCCGCGATGGCGGGATTCTGCGCGGGCGGCGGGCTGGGAGACATCGCCCTGCAATACGGCTTTTACCAATCCAACGGCGAGCTGATGTGGATCACCGTGTTCCTGCTGTTTCTCATCGTACAGATCTTTCAGACGGCGGGAACCTGGCTCGCCAAGGCGTTGGACAAACGAATCAAAAACAGAAAAAAATCAAAGAGAAAGGAGAAATCAATATGAAACGCTTTTTGAAATTCATTGCACTGAGCTTCGCCGCCGTCCTGCTGTTCGGCTTCACCGCCTGTAAAGACGATCCGAACACCATCCGGGTGGGCGCCAGCGCCGTCCCCCACGCTGAAATCCTGGCAGCCGTGGAAGACGACCTGAAAGAACAGGGCTACACGCTGAAAATCGATATTTACAGCGATTACGTCCTTCCCAACACCGCCGTGCAGTCCGGCGAACTGCTCGCCAATTTCTTCCAGCACCAGCCCTATCTCACGCAGTTCAACAAGGACAACGGAACCGACCTCGTGAGCGTGGGAAGCATTCACTACGAGGCGTTCGCGATCTACTCGGAGACGGTGACGGACGTGGCAAACGTTTCCGCAGACGCGACCGTGGCGATCCCCAACGACGGCTCCAACCGGGCCCGCGCGCTTCTCCTGCTGCAGGATGCGGGACTCGTCGAACTGAAGGACGGCGGCAGCGTCTCTTCCACCAAGGAAGACGTGCTTCCCTCTTCCAAACTCTCCAAAGACAACATCAGGGAAATGGAAGCGGCGCTCCTGCCAGAGGCAATGAAGGAGGTCACACTCGCCGTCATCAACGGCAATTACGCGCTCACCAATCAGGTCGATACGTCGAAAGCCATTCTGATCGAAGAAGCGAGCGTCGCCGCCGCGGAATACGCGAACGTCCTCTGCGTCAAGAGGGGAAACGAGGAAGATCCGAGAGTGGTCGCGCTTTTGGAAGCGCTGACCTCCCGGAAGGTAAAGGATTTTATCGAACAGAAATACAACGGATTTGTCGTAGCGGTGTTTTAATCCGCGCACGCGCAGCGATAAGCCGCCCCTTCGCCGAGCGCAAAGGGGCGGCTTTCCCGCTCTGCGGCCCGAAATGCGGTCCAAATACCCCAATCCCTGCCCGAACGGAAAGAAAACCGCGCGGTTTTCGCGTTACCGGGGGGAAAGTCATTGACGAAATGCGTTGATTGTGTTATAATAAGTTGAACGCGGGAGTGTTCCCGCGTATTTTTTTATAAGAAGGTCTTTATGTACAACGACAAAACCCTCGTCTGCAAGGATTGCGGACAAGAATTCACCTTTACGGCGCGCGAACAGGAATTCTACGCCGAAAAAGGGTTCACCAACGAACCGCAGCGCTGCAAAACCTGCCGTGACGCACGCAAAAAAGCCGCCCGCGGCCCCCGCCAGATGTACGACGCCGTGTGCGCCCGCTGCGGAAAAGCCTGCCAGGTTCCGTTCGAGCCGCATGGGGACGTGCTCTGCGACGAATGCTTCAAAGAATCCAGATAACAACGAAAAAGCGCGTTCCGCGCTTTTTTCTTTTTCCGTTAATACTCATTGCATGTCTCAGACGCCGATTCGGTTGTTTTTTCTCCCGCCCCGCGGCGGCGCGGCAAAACGTTTCCCCTGAGCACAAAGCGTTTTGCCCGTGCAATCGGCGCGACACCGCGCATCCCGTCCGCCAAACGGCGATGGGAATAAAAGTGGCGTGACAATTTCCGCGCGGCGTGCTATACTGGAAGAAAAAGCAAGGAGCGTATCGCGTGAAATTCAGTGAAAAGTGCAGGCGCCTCCGCGCCGAACGCGGATGGACGCAGGAAGAACTTGCGCAGGCATGTTTTGTCTCCCGCTCGGCCGTTTCCAAATGGGAGACGGACGCAGGCTACCCCGATATTGAAAATCTGAAACAGCTGGCGGCGCTGGCGGGAACGACGATTGACGAACTGATCTCCGAAGAAGATCTCGCCAACCGGCGGCAGATGGACCGCAGGCGCGGCAGACTCTTCTACCTGTTTGCCGTCATTTGTCTCGCGCTGACCGCCGCCTTTACGCTGGCGGCGTATTTCAGCAGAATATCGCAGCTCATTTACGGCAGTTTTGCGGGCGTGATCGGCTATCTGGTGTTCGCCGTTCTCACCAAACGGGCCGGCCGTTCGGAGCCGTCTGAACGGCCCTCTCTGCCGTATCTGATAACGCGTCTGGTGATTCTCCTCATTGTCCTCGGCGCAATCGTCACGACGATCATACAGCTGCATTAAACGCTGAAACAAAAAAAGCCTCTGCCAAAACAGAGGCTTTTTTGTCATTTAGTTTTTCCGGGATCCGATTGGCAAATTCCTTTTGCTGTAATTTTGTTTTTCCCGAAACCGGACTGCTTTTTACAATCCCTTACGCGCTGTAAACCGCAACCAATTTTCCGTCTGCGTCGTAAGCATTGACTGCAAGCGCAGGCGCTTTTTTCGGCAGATATTCCGCACTGTCGCCCAATACGATATACTCAGTGCCGTCAATGATACATGTATTATAAGTCCAGGTAAATTGAGTTTTGGAAGTGAGATCCGTGGGGAAACCGTCCGCTACGTCACTCGCAAGAAGGAATTTGCCCGTCTTGAATTGCTGAACCTGATCAATAGTCAAATCGTTAATAAAAATCCCTTCTGTTCCGCCAGCAGCATCGCGTGTAGTGTAGGTAATGACGATTTCGAACTTAACTGCCGTGTCGGGAGGCGTGATCGATATCGTACCGTCCTCTGCAACGGTAATGTTGCCCGTTTGAATTTTGTTGGCGCTTAATGTTGTGTTGACAGAGTTATCAAGTTCATCGATATTTGTAACCTTCTGATTGTCTCGTTTACAAATCAACGTTGCTGTAAAGTCGTCCTTAGTGAAGTAAAGTTCGCCTTTATTTTCACAGCCCGTTGCATAAACTTTGGCATTCGGTTCACAAATATTGCTAAGCAAGATCGATGTATTGGGGGTTACGCTTTCCGCTGCGTTGATATTAAAAATTTGGGCATAGTTAATGCAATTATTGAAATTAAACGTTTCGTCATTTCCCATGTTACGGCCTACAAAAACACCGGTAAGACCGGCACTACTGTTTGTATTTTGTAATTTACAATAGTTGCGGCAATTAGAAACGGTTAAATTTGTAGAACCATATGATTTTCCGTTATGATCGCTACCTACTCTAAACACCAGCACTGATGCATTATTGTCGCTGTACTGTACCTCGCCATATGTTTCCACGTTGTCGATAACAACAGTGCCGTAGGCATAAACAGCCAGTCTCATACTGATATCATTGCCCAAATTTTGCAAATAGAATTTGAGATTGCTGACCTTTGCGCCGTCTGCTAAGGTAGCAAACAATCCACCATATGCACTTGAAAATTTATAGTTAGCATGGGTCAAAGACAAACCGGTGACTTTATACCCGCCAAAATCTATGTTGCCTGCAAAGTATGAGCAGTCCGCTTTTTCATTGACACTTGAAAAATCAAGGTCGCTTGTTACGACAAAATATTTGTCTTTTGTTGCATCGCTGCTTGTGCACATACCCGACAAATTTTTCCATTGCTCGATATTGGAAATAATGTAAGGGCTTGCCTGCGTGCCGATGCCGCCGGCAAAAGATTTCGCTTCCTCTCCTACAATTTCTTCTACCCTGGAATCAGCGGGAATGCTCGTAGAGAGCTTTATATCCTCTTTCGCCTCTTTGGTCGTAGGGGCAACCGAGCCTACCTTCGCACCGGCCAGTACGTCCACTTTCACGTCGCCTGTCGCCGCAGAAGATACCAGCACCGTGTTCACTTCCGCACCGGCGCCCAGTTCCACTCTTCCCTTCTTGACTTCGATATTCCCGACCACTTTTCCGTTCTCGTGATAGGACGCACTCGCTACAGCCGTGATATCCACACTTTCCTTTTCCCCGTAAGAGTTCACCGTATCATTCGGCGCATTTACCGTCAGCTTCCCTCCGTTCATGCGGATCGTCACCGTCTGCCCTGCTCCGTCGTTCGCGTAATTCACGTCTGCGCTGTTTTCCCCGACGTCCACTCCCGCTTTCGCAGTTACTGCTCCCGTGATCTCCGTTCCCTTCAGGTAATAGCTGTAATGATTGCTGTTTTCCTTTACTTCTTCCAAATCGTCCGTGATCTTCCAGAGGTTTACCCCTTCCGTCACGTTCCCGTTTTCCGCATAGTACGTTCCGTCCGCCTTTTTCAGCACAAACCGGTTGTTCTGCTCGTCCCAGAGGATATCCCCCGAACTCGTCGGCGTGATCTTCTCTATCGTATATCCCGCGCTCTCCGCCGCAGCCAGCGCCTCGCTCATGGTTTCGCTCTTTCCGTTCTCCGCTTCGTCCGCCGCCATGATGATATTCAGATTCTTTACCAGCGCCGTATCCGAAGACTCCTTCGCTTTATTGATCAGACTCGAAAACGTAGGGATCAGCACCGCCGCCAGAATGGCGATGACCGCGATCACGATCACGAGCTCTACGATCGTAAACCCTTTTTTGTTCCGTTTCATCTTTTTTCTCCTTTTCTTTTTATTTTGTGTCAATTTGAAAAAAAGAAAACCTAATTGATCAATCGGCAGAATACCAGCCACCGCGGGCGCCTGTCGGAATCTGTCTCCGCACCGACCGGGCGCACGGGCATTCCGGTCAGCGGTTCCCCGCGGGGCTCTTTTGAAGCCCTTTCCTCTATGCTTACGGCGGCTCCGATCAGAACCGCGATGTTTCCCGCCAGGACGAAAATCTCAATCAGCGCGGCGATACTCACCGTTACGCCCGAGTTTTCGGTCATAACGGCCCGCAAAGTGGCATAAGCCTTCTCGCCGAGCAGCCGCTCCGCCAGCACGGCAAACACACCTTTTTCGGGGATCAACAGGATAAAAAATCCGAAGAGAATAAAGAAAACGGCGTGCGCGACCGCTGCGATCCGCATCCGCCTTTTCTCCAGCAGGCGCGCCGTTATGATTCCCATGATTATAAATACTGCCGCTGTCATCTCTTTCCTTCAATTCTCTTTCCGTTTGCCTTAGTTTCTCTAAGGCAAACGGAAAAGGGGATCCCCTTTTCTCTCTTTTTATTATAGCATGTGTGACAAAATTTTACAACTTTTTTATCACAAAATAATCCTGTATCGCTTTATTTTAGTCATTATAAACCAAAAAAACGAAAAGAGTTCCGAAGAACTCTTTTTTCAGCGCAGCCAAAGATACATCAGGCAGGCGACGATTCCGAACGCAATCAGACAGCTCAGAAAATAAGGGAGCGTCGCCAAAAAACGCGCTTTGATCATGGCGCGCACCTCCTTTTTGGTGGGCGCGTCCTCTTTCAGGCTCTGCCGGTTTTTCTTCACTTGTTCGGACTCGTACCAGGGCATGCCCTCCACGTTCATGTTGCAGATGGTATGCCCGTCGTCATCCGGATAGATCTTCTTTTTCTTCGCCATTGGTTCAGTCCTGCGGATACAGGTGGCACGCCACCTTGTGCCCATCGCCGTAATCTCTGAATTTCGGGGGGACGCTCTTGCAGATCTCCATGCACTTTGTGCAGCGGGTATGGAACTTGCAGCCCTTCGGCGGGTTCGCCGGGCTGGGAATGTCTCCCGCCAGCATGATCCGGTTCATCTTGGAATGCGGATCGGGAACGGGGATCGCGGACAGCAACGCCTGCGTATACGGGTGCATGGGCGAGCCGAAAATATCCTCTTTTTTGCCGATCTCGACCAGATTGCCGAGGTACATGACGCCGACGTTGTCCGAAATATGCTGAACCACGGACAGGTCGTGCGAAATGAACAGATACGTGAGCTGCAGCTCCTGCTGAAGCGTCTTCAGCAGGTTGATGATCTGCGCCTGAATGGAGACGTCCAGCGCCGAAACGGGTTCGTCGCAGACGATAAACTCGGGGTTGTACGCGAGAGCGCGCGCGATACAGACGCGCTGGCGCTGTCCGCCCGAAAATTCGTGCGGATAGCGATCGTAGTGGAAGTCCTGCAAGCCGCAGCGCTTCATGATTTCCAAAACCTTTTTCTTGCGCTTTTTGGGATCGACCGCCAGCTTATGGACCAGCATGCCTTCGCCGATGATATCGCCGACGGACATTCTGGAATCCAGCGAAGAATAGGGATCCTGGAAAATGATCTGCAGGTCTTTTCTCAGCTTTCTGAGTTCCTTATTGGTCAGCCGCGCCAGGTCGACGCCCTCTTCCGCATATTGCTCGCATGCTTCAAATTCAGCCTGACCGCGGTAGGGATCTTTTGCCTTAGCAAGCGCCTCCCCCGCGGCGTCTCTCTCCGAAAATGCCCGGTCGCGTTCCGCTTCCGCCCGTTTCAAGGCCGCTTCGGCCTCTCCCACGCGCTTCTCTCCCGCTTTTTTCGCCTTTGCGGTTCTCTCCTCGCTCTTCGCGCGGAGCAGTTCTATTTTGCGGGCGCATGCGGCTTCCGCTTCTTTTGCGTCCGCAGTCTGCCCGCCCTGTTCTTTCTTACTGATCTCTTCGATCTTCCTGTCGCGCGCTTCCTCGGCGTCTTCGACGTTCCGTTTCAGCGCTGCCGCTTCCCGTTCGAGCGCGCGTTCCGCTTCTCCCTCCGCGCGCTCTAAGCGGATCGCCGCGGCGCGGTACCGCTTATCCGCTTTTACCGCCTTCTCATTGGCGACGAGCTTGCCGATCAGAATTCCCGCATGGGATTTCAGGTCGTCTGCCGCCATAAAACCGCCGATGACGCTCGCGATATTCATATAGAGCGTGCGCGCGTGCTGCTTGGCGGAGAGCGCGGCTTTATCCGCGCGGTCTGCCAATTTTGCGGCTCTGTCATATTCCTTCTTCACCGCCATGTATCCGCGGTAAATTTCCTTTGCCTGCGCCGTTTTTTCGGCGTCTTCCCTGTTGGTACGGATCCACGCTTTCAGTTCTTTGGAAAACGCGGCGGGCGATTCCGCCGTAAAGCCCAGCGCAGCCAGGCGCTCGGCCGACGTACGCTCCGTCTCCTCCATCGCCGAAGCCTTCTGCGCCGCCGTTTCCTCTTCCATCTTCGCGGTCTGCGCCAGCGCGTCGGCGCGGCGTTCTGCGGCCTTCTGCCGCTGAATCAGCTCGGAGGCATGCCGCACAGTCTTGGAAACGTATTTGGGCGCAAGGCCGGAAAACGTCCTGCCGTAGAAAAACGTATTCCCCGCAGTCTGGCGGTGCAGCTGTAAAATCGTGCGCCCGAGCGTCGTTTTGCCGCAGCCGGACTCGCCGACGATTCCCAGCGTCTTTCCCTTCTCGATGGTAAAGGAAACGTTGTCCACCGCTTTCAAAACCTTCGTGGGGCGGCCGAGCAGGTCCTTATCCAGGACGAAGTATTTACAGAGCTCGGATACTTTGATAATGGGCTCCGTCTCCGCATGCGCGGGGGCGGAATGGATTTTTTCTTCGGTCATACGTCCTCCTTTTCACCCTGGGTGTAAAGATGGCAGGCGACGCTGTGCGTTTCGGATACCTGAACGAGAGGGGGATAGTCCCCTTTGCACTTCGCGGTGCAGCGCTGACAGCGATCTCTGAAATAACAGTAAGTAGGCATATTGATGGGATTGGGAACGTTGCCCGGGATGTTGTAGAGCCACTCCACGTCTTTGTTGACGACGGGCTTCGACTTCTGCAATCCCACCGTATAGGGATGGAGGGGATGATCGAAGATATCCCAGACCGTTCCCTTCTCGATCACGCGCCCGGCGTACATGACGACAACGTAGTCCGCCATGGACGCGATGACGCCGAGATCGTGCGTGATCAGCATGATGCTTCCCTCTACTTTGGACTTGATCTCCTTCAACAGTTCGAGGATCTGCGCCTGAATGGTGACGTCCAGCGCAGTGGTGGGTTCGTCCGCTATGATGAGCTTGGGGTTACAGGCGAGCGCCATCGCGATCATGACGCGCTGGCGCATCCCGCCGGACAGCTCGTGCGGATAGCGCTCGTAAACGCTCTCCGGCATCGCGATGCCGACCAGCTGCAGCATTTCGATGGAGCGTTTTTTCGCGAACGCGGCATCCGCGCCCGGCGTATGCAGAAAGACCACTTCATCCAGCTGATTGCCGATGGTAAAGACGGGGTTTAAGCTCGTCATGGGTTCCTGAAAGATCATGGAAATTTCCTTTCCGCGGATCTTTCTCATCGCGCTGATCGGCATCTTGGCGATATCGTAAACTTTATCCACCATTTCAAAGAGGGGAAAGCCCTCTTTATCCTTCGCCTGGACCTTCTCGAGGACGGGGTTGCCCTCTTTGTCCGTCAGCGGATTTCCCTTTTTATCCAGTTTCTGAACGGTTTTGACGGCGGTCTGCCCCGTTTCGTCCGTCACGGTCTCGTAGACCGGGATGTATTTGCCGTCCGCATCCACCGCGTAATCGCGCGTGCGGAAACGGATGCTCCCTTCGACGATCTGCCCCTGCGGCGCCTGCACCAGCTGCATGACGGAGAGCGAGGTTACGCTCTTGCCGCAGCCGGATTCGCCGACGACGCCCACGACGGAGCCCTTCGGGATATCGAACGAAACGCCGTTGACCGCCTTGGAAACGCCCGCATCCGTATAAAAATACGTGTGCAGGTTCTCGATTTCGAGAATGTTGTTTTCATCTCTCATCGCGGCGGTATACTCGGATTCGGGCACGTTCTTTCTTTTTTTCTTCTTTTCGAACGCGCGCGTGATGCGGAAATTTTCCCTGGTGATTTTACGCGACTCTTTCCCGGAAATATAATGCGGATCGTCTTTATGCGTGACGTGAGCGTACCAGTCTTTAATTTTTACAACAAATGTCTTTTTCTTTTCGCTCATAATTATCTCTTCATCTTGGGATCGAACGCGTCCCGTAACCCGTCACCGACAAAGTTGAAGCCAAGCACCGCCAGAATGATGCACAGGCCGGGCGGCGCCCAAACGTTGATGTAATTCGCCAGAATCTCGGGGTCTTTCGCGAGGTTGACCATGCGCCCCCACGAAGCATTCGGCGCGGGAACGCCCAGGCCGAGGTAAGCGAGCGTGGATTCGTAGAGAATCATGCTCCCGAGGCTCAGCGTCATACTGACGATCAGCTGAGGAATGATGTTCGGGATCAGATGCCGGAACACCTTGCGCCCCGTGGAAAAGCCGCCCGCCTCCGCCGCCAGCATGTATTCCTGTTCGCGGAGGAACAGGATCTGCCCGCGGACCAGCCGCGCGATCCCCGTCCAGCTCAGCAACGTCAGTATCCCCATCATGATGTAGATGTTATACTGTGGATCGATGACGTCTTTATAGGCGTCCAGTATCGCGCTGACGATCAGCAGAATGGGCAGCGTCGGAATACAGTTGATGACGTCTATAATTCGCATGACGATCATATCCAGCCACTTGCCGATATAGCCGGCGAGCCCGCCGATGATGACGCCGATGATCGTGTTGATGATGACGACCGCCAAGCTCAGCGTCAGCGAGATTCTGCCGCCGTACATCAGGCGCGTGAAGTTATCGCGCCCGTCTTTGTCCGTACCGAGAATATGAATGCGTCCGTCCTCGCTCCTGGACATGGGAGGAGCGAGCTTCGCGACGGTATTTTCCACCTCGCCGACGTAATAGCAGTCGTCCGTCAGCTGACTGGGAGAATAAACGACCTGCCGGATACTGCGGTCAATCTCGTTTTGCTCCCATCCCGTAAACAGGGGGCCTATAAAGCTGAACAGGAACAGGAACAGCATCAGGCAGAGCCCGATCACGGACAGCTTGCTGCGGAAAAACCGCTTCAGCACCATTCTGCCCGGCGATATGACGCGGACGCGGTCGGAAAGCGCTTCCTCCTTTTCCGGCTCCTCTGCCAGGGGCGTTTCGTTTAAGGTCAGATTTTTTGTTTCTTCCATAACTCCCCCCTTACTTTTCCAGCTTGACCCGCGGATCCACGAGCATGTACGCGAGGTCGGTGAGAAGCGTCCCGATCACCGTCAGAATTGCCAAAAACATGCAGTATCCCATGATAAAGGGGATATCGCCGTCTCCCAGCGCGACGTACGCTTTCTGTCCGATTCCCGGCAAAGCGAACACCTCTTCGAGGATCATCATGCCGCCGAACAGACTGGGCAGGACGCCCGCCATCATAGTGACCATGGGGATCATGGTATTGCGGAACACGTGCTTGTAGATGACTTTCTTTTCAGAGAGCCCCTTCGCGCGCGCCGTGCGTATGTAATCCGAATTCAGCACTTCCAGCGTATTCGTGCGGGTATGGCGCATCAGTCCGCCCAGCGATACCAGAACGACCGTCACCATCGGCAGTACGAGATGCCACAGGACGTCCAGCACGCCCTCTATCCCCACGATCTCCTGGTAGGACGAGATTCCCTGCATCGGGAACCATCCCAGATCCTGCCCCAGGAATTTGATCAGCAGCGTTCCCAAAAAGAAGGACGGGAGCGAAATACCGATGACCGTAAAGACGGTGACGCCGTAATCGAACGCGCTGTATTGGCTGGTCGCGGCCTTGATGCCCAGCGGCACCGCTATGAGATATTGCAGAATGAACGCCAGAATGGAAACCCCGAAGGAGATCCACATCGACTCCGCAATGACGGTGTTGACCGGCGCCTCATACTTGAAGGACATGCCGAGGTTCCCCTGAAAGACGTTCCCCAGCCACTTGAAGTACCCCTTGATGATACCGAAAAACGAATTGTCGTCCAGCCCGTAAATGGCCTTCATCTCGTCGATGAATTCCTGCGTGACGACGCCCTGATTCAGCTGCGCTTCGTACTTCTTGTCGACGTAGTCGGAAGGCAGACAGCGGACCAGCAGATAAATGCAGAGAGAGACCAGGAACAGAACGAGAATGGAATACAGAATTCTCTTGATGATATACTTATAAGACATTTAAACTCCTTTTCCCCGCCCCTGAATCGGGGCGGGGTGAGGTTTTTTCGGATGAAACTCAGTAATTCAGGTTGACGTTCCAGATATACGCAAGCGGGCTCGCGTAGGATGTCACGTCTTTAAACAGCGTCTCGCTGTCGATCACGTTCCCGTTCCAGACGAACACGTCCTTTCTCTGATACAGCGGATACTCCACCGCCAGTTCCATGACGAGGTCGAGCGCCTGATGATAGAGAGGAATACGATCCTCCCGCTCTGTATATTCTCTCGCTTCGTCGATCAGGTCGGAGAGCTCGAGGATAAGGTCATATTCCCTGTAATAGTCCCCGCTGGCGCCGCCGTCCAGGATCACGTCATATCCCCAGTTGTCCACGCTGGTCGCCTGGCTGTCCATGTGATAGACCTGATACATATCCGGGTCGATCGTGGAAGACCATGCCGCCGCCCATACCGCAAGGGAGCCGCTTGCCAGCTTTCTCAGGGCGTTGGAGTCGTTCTGAATGGTGATATCGAAACCGCACTTTTCGAGGATTTCTTCCGCCCGTTCAAACGTCCCGCGCGCGGGGTGCTGTTCTTCCGAACCGGCGATGGTAAACGTAAACTTCAGGATATCGTCCGACGTTCTGTAACGGATTCCGTCCGAAGTGACGTTCGTATAGCCCGCCTGAACGACCAGGTTGGTAATTCTCTCGATCGCCTGTTCTTCATTGAATGTCGGATAAGAGCCGCCGCCCAGTTCGTCCGCGACGCTGTCGTTCCAGAAATAGTCCGTTGCGTCATCCGGATACGCCCAGCTCTCCTTGGACATCGGGCGGTAGATAGGCGACGCGAGAGACATATCTCCGAAATATGTCTGGATCTGCGAGGAATCGAAGGAGATCATGATCGCGCGGCGGACATCGATATCCTTGACGTATTTGGCATTGATTCCGATATAACCGTAGCCGTTCGTCCACGCGTCGTCCGCGCCGATGGATTTATCGCTCGCCTGTGCTTCCGTGATCTGCTTATTGACGTCCGCCGTCGCCGAAGTATCCGAAAACTCCACTTCCTTGGTGTTGCCGATGACGACGCCCACCTTCTGCTGCGCCGATACGACCTTGTACTGAATGTACTTGATCTTGGGGGCGCCCAGGAGGAACAGGTCGTTTCTCTCGTAGCCGACGAAGTTGTTGTTATAGAAGTCGTTGTAGTTGGACGAGCTCGCCTTGTAGGGGCCGGCGCCCATGGGAACGCGCTTCGCGCGCACTCTGTCCATAAATTCGACAGAGCTGTATTCCACGCCGAAGTTGGAGCCGCCGTCTTCGGTGTAAATCCCCTGATCCGCTTTCGCCGCCGCGATCAGCTCGCTGTCCGAGTAATAGTGCATCGGGGAAACGCTGAAGGAGAAGTTGTAGATCGCTTTCGGGTCCACCCCGTCGATTCTGATGTGGAGAACGTCTCTGCTCTTATCCAGCTTGCGCGTGCTGCCGCTTGCGCTGGTAGGGAGATCGGTTCTCTGCTCCACGCGGATTCCCTCGATGTTCTTAAACGGCAGTTCGCCCTCTTCTTCCACCATTTCCTCGAAATATTTGCCGCGCTCGGCCGCACGGATGTAGTCTTCGATGTTGGAAGTGGTCACCCAGGCGCCCGCAAAGATATCCTTGATGTTTTTCTTTAAAAGCGGAAGGCGGACGGAGTCTCCGAGGTAGCCCTCGAACAGGCTGGTTAAGATCGCATCCTTGGTCTTTTCGCTATCGGACTTTTTATCCCAGCCGTTGTATTGCACTTCATACGTCGTATTGCCGCCCGGATTGGGTTTCGCCGTGACGGTGATGCCGCCGAGCGGAGAATACATGTAGAGGAAAATCTCCCACGCTTCGTGCAGACCGTATCTGTCTTTATAGTCGTTGTTCTTCTCGCCCGCATAGGTTTCCGCCGCCGTCCAGTCCGAATTCATTTCTTCCTGGAAATACTCTTTGGCGCGGTCGATATAGCCCTGCTGCGTCTCGGTGAGGGAAGAAAGGGGCGCGGCGGAATCGTCGCACCACGCGATGATATCGCTGATCGCCTGCTCTGCTCTCACGCGGATGGTATCTTCCAGGCCCTCCTGATCCGCGGCGTTGCCGGACTGCGTTCTGTACTCTTCCAGTCCCTTGATATTCACCGAATACAGCGTTGCGGAGCCGGAAAATACGGGATCCAGGTACATATAGAGATTGAACAGGACGTCGCGGATGGTGAGCGGCGTTCCGTCGCTGAACACGATATCGTCCTTGATCGCAAAGTAGTAGTCGGTGTAGAAATCCGAATAGTCGTCCGGGTTCGCCTGCGTCTCTTTCGAGCCGGTCGTGAAAGACGAATAATCGTATACGACGCACGCCTCGTCTTCTCCCCAGGCGAGATTGCCGTCTTTATCCGTAGTGATCATGCCGAGCTGCGTCTGACCGATCACCGTGCTGTCCGGACCGGACGTAGAGAAGAAGGGATTGAAAACGCCGTCCACCGGGTCGATGGAAATACGGACGGGCGTATCTTCCGTCACCTTTTGTCTGCAAGCCGTTCCGGAAACGGCAAACGCCATCACCATCACGAAGAGGATAGCGTTTCTGACGATTTTCTTCATTGAATGTTTGCCTGTCATTTTGACCTCCTTTTATTGTTCCGGAACGGGAATTGTTTCCAGCGTCCCATCGAGTGTAATGCCTGCCAGCTGTTCTTCGCTCAAGCCGGTTTCATTTCCGCAGATTCTTCCGATGAAGAGATTGCTTCCCGCTTCGTACCCGTCCGGAATCGTGTACTGAACGGTACCGTTCACCGTTACGTTTTCAAAGCGGGCTCCGGAAGAGACCGAGCCGGCAAAGATCCCGACAGAGATATCGGTGGGAGCGCCCTCGTTCACTTCGGTCACGGTAAAGTCGCGGAAGGTGATATCGTGAATATATGCGTTGTCCGTGATCCGCTCGAAGAGCCCGATATACTCGGATAATCTGCCCCTCTGGCTGCGGCTGATCCTGAAGTTATAGATCGCATAGCCGTTTCCGTCGATCTCCGAACCGTAAGCGGACAAAATATTGATTTCTCTGCCTTCGCAGTCGACATCGTTCAGGAGATACAGTCCCCTGCCGTTCCGGAGCGCGGTGTTCACGTCGTCCGCCGTACGGACGATCTTGAAGTTCCCTTCTACCCAGCTCGCATACACGGAAAGCTCCCGCTCCTCTCCCTTTTCATATGTAAAGGGGAAAGTGACGCGGCTGTCCTCCGTCATGTCCTCGCTGTAATAGAATTCGTCCAGATACGTGTGTTTCGCCTCTTTGTCGAGCTCGGGAAGCACGTTCGTGAGATTGTTTTCCGTGATCTCCGCGCTCGTATCGTTGTTATTCGGCAAATAATAGGTCGCCGCGACTTCTCCGTCGGGAGAATAAATCACGACGCTGTACCGCCTGATCCATACGGCGTAGAGCGTGAAGCTCTCGTCCCGTACGACGTCGTTGTCAAAATCCCAGTAATCGACTTCTCCGGAGGCGTTCGTCTGAAACGTGACGTTGCCGTCGTCGTCCTTTTCCCCGCGCGCCCAGCCGGCAATCACATACCCCGAAAGCACGGGGATCAGCTCTTTTTCGACCAGCTTGTCATAGGGAATCTTTCCCCCGTCCTTGAGATACAGCTTCGCATAGGAAGAGGAAACCGCAGAACCGCCGTTAAAATCCAGCGTTACGATGTTGTCCCAACCCTGCTGAATGATCTGGTTCGGATGAAAGCTGTTCCCGCCGCAGGCGGCGAGCGAAAACGCCGCGAACATCAGGATTGCCATCGCGGCCAGCGCAACTTTCTTACGCATCTTTTTCCTCCTCGTAAGCGCTCAGCCCTTTGACGGACTCCGCCATGTAATTGCTCCAGATTTCGGCGCTCTGATAATATCCGAGAGAAGCGTCGGGAACGTAAATCACGCAGGCGGAAGAGCCGGTGATCAGGCTGTAATATACATTATTTTGAGAATCACGGATTCCGACGACCGCAGGGACGTCCTCCGCCGAAGCGACGTTCTTGTTGAGTATGATCGTTTTCAGATTGGAACAGGAGGAAAAGGACAGCGCGCCCAGCGTTTCCAGCAGGCTGTTTCCCCCCTCGCTGCCGATCGTCACTTTTTCCAGATAAATGCAGCTGGAAAACGCTTCGGGAGCGATCTCTTTCAGCGTGTCGGGCAGGTTCAGTTCGGATGAGATGCCTGAACACACGAACGCAGCCTGGCCGATGGTTTCCAGCCGGCTTCCCTCCGCAAGGGTGAATTTGACTTCGCTGATGACGTAGGAGCCGGTCAGCTGGAAATCCGCGCCGGCATACATGAACGCCAGTCTGCCGATGGTTTTCAGAGAGGCGGGCAGATTGATTTCCGCCAGCGCCGAATGATATCCGTTCAGCGTCTGCGTCGTGCCGACGATCGTATAGACAGTATAATAGGAAGCGAACGCCTCTGCACCGACTTCCTCAACGCCCTCTTCCAGCGTCACGGCGGAGAGATTTTCACAGTTGGAAAACGCCTCGTCCCCCACCGTCAGAACGGTTCCGGGAATCACGACCTCGGTCAGCCGATGGCATTCGCTGAACGCGCCCGTATCGATCAGCTGCGTCGCCGTGCCGAACACGGGCTGCGCGAGCTGCGTGCCGCTGAACGCGTACTTGCCGACGCGGGTGATCGTTGAAGAAGCGGGATAGTTCAGTTCTTTCAAAGACGTAATCAGCCCGAACGCGAAATTTCCGATCTCGTCGATCTCGCCCGTAACGGTGACGGAAGCGAGCGCGGCGGGAACGTTGGAGGCGTTCTTCCAGTTGGGCTCCGTCACGCCGTCTGCGTTCTCGGCTTCTTCCTTGGTCGCGCCGAAAAGATACAATAGATAATCCGTCCCCTCCGTGCCGCCGCCGATGAAGGGAACGGTGAGGGAGAGCAGGCCGCCGGCTCCCCCGATCGCGCCCTGTTCGATGACGGTGACCGTTTCGGGAATCACCACGGATTTAGCCCCGTAAAACGCGTTCGCGCGGACGGTTCTCAGTTCTTCTCTGTATTCGATATCGCTGTTCGCCGCAGGGACGAAATACAGTTCGGTGAAATTTTCCGAATAAACGCATCCGCCGTAGCTGCGGAAGGAAATCTTCGCGCCGTCTGCGATCTCGATCGCAGACAGGTTCATGCAGCCCATGAACACGGACGCAGGATCGTCGTTCTCAAAACCGGTCACGTCTGCGCCGATTGAAACCTGACGGATGCCGGTGTAAGCGAGGCTGTATGCGCCGAAATAGGTCGCCGTCTCCAGCCCCCTGATCTCCGTCAGCCCCGTGCAGCCGTAGAAGGCGTACGCGGGCAGCGCTCCGATATCGTCCAGCAAAACGACCGTCTCCAGAGATGCGGGGACGTAAACGCCGACCGTGCCGTTCGCAAGCGGCGTTTCGGCGCCGAACAGATAGGAAAAGTAGGAAATGCCGGTTTCATCGTTCTCGGGCAGGGCGTTCAGCGTGACGGACCGGAGATTCTGAATCCCCATCATCGCGCCCCGCTCGAAGCGCAGCCCATTGCCGGCGTCCGCAAACGAGACGGACTGCAGCGTCGTATTGCCCGAAAAAGCGCCTGCGGCAACCTGCGTAACGCCGCCGGGAAGGCTGAATTCGGTCTCGTTCTTATCCGTTCCGTCCTGTTTGGAAGCGTATCGCACAAATGTGGAATTGCCGTCCCGATAGAGGTTTCCCTCGCGCACGCTGAACGCGGCGTTGCCCTCGGAAACGGTGATCTCGGCGAGCGACTCGCAGCGGTCGAATACGTTTTCGCCTAAATCTGCGAGCGCCTTCGGCACGTTGAACGAGACGATGCCCGAGCAGCTCAGCGCGTAGTCGCCGATTTTACTTAAAGAATCGCCGAAGGCGACGCTTCTGAGCGCCGCGCAGTCCGCAAACGCGTAAGCGCCGACCGATTCAAGCGCTTCCGAAACCGTTACTTCCCTGAGGGAAAGGCAGCCGTCGAACAGCCCTTCCGGGATTTCCCGGAGCCCCTCCAGAGAGCCGACGTATTTCAGGCGCTCGCAGGCATAGAAAGCGTATGCGCCGACAGAGGTGATTTCCTTCGTCAGATTGATTTCAACGAGATATTCGCAGCGGTAAAAGGCATTTTTGCCGATGGTCGTGACCGTATCGGGAAGTTTTACGCTCTCGATGGTCTTGTTGCCTAAAAATGCGTCTTCGCCGATCGCGGTGACGGTTTCCCCGTTGTAGACGGAGGGAATGACCACCGTACTGCCGCCCTGATACCCGACGACCACGCCGCCGCGCACGGAGAGCCCTTCGCTGTACGTCGTGGCGTACAGCTTCAGATCCCCCGTCACTTTCTGCGAAAAGTCATAGGGCGTTCCGCTGTATTCGTCCGTGCTCCACGCGGTATGAGAAACGCCTTCGGGCAGCGTGAGCGCATACGCTCCGACCGCCTGGTTCTTCTCCACCGGGACCACGTCGTAATCTTCTCCGTCCACGACGAACGTGACGTAAGCGTAGGCGTCCGCCCTGTTCCAGCGGGCGGTGAGCGTCATGCTCTCCGCCGGCATTCTGTCAAAGCTGTAACGCACGTCGCCGTCCCACCAGCCGTTGAACACATAGCCGGTTTTGGTCGGCTCGGCGGGAGCGGAAATTTTCGTTCCCTCCAGCGCGATCAGGGGCGCGACCGGCGTTCCGCCGTCCGAATCGAAGCGGATGGTGGAGGTCTTCTCCCCCGTCCACAGCGCATAGAGCGTCAGATCGGAGGACGGCATTTTGCCGAACCGGTATTCGGACGAGAATTTCTCGTCGCTGTACCACCCGGCGAATTTGAAGTTTTCCTTGACCGGATCTCCGGGAACGACGATGTCCGCGCCCGGTTCAAGCGTCTGACTTGCGACAGGCGAACCGCCGTTGGTCTCGAACGTCACGGTGTAAAGCGTCTTTTCCTTACAGGCCGCCACGGTAAAGGAGACCGCAAGCAAAGCCAGTATCAAAAGTAAAATTTTTCTTTTCATCTCTAACCTCCCGTCACGCATCAGGCTCTCTTTCTGCGGAAGACGAAGAGCGCGGCTCCGATCAGGAGAACGCCCGCCGACAGCTCCGCCGCGACGGCGCTGCCGCAGCCGTCTTGCACCTCGGGATCGTCGGGTTCATCTCCTTCGTCGGGATCGGGTTTTTCTTCCGGCTGTTCGGCGAGTTCCGCCGCCCGCGCGACCAGTTCGTCCAGCTTCGCGACGAGATCGGCCGAAATATACGCTTTCTGCGCGCTGTCCAGAAGATCGTAGCGACGCTTCAGATTGGTGATCGCGGTCACGTCGTCCGCAGTCAGCGTTTCGACGTTCCATTCTTTGATATTGTCTTCGATCTGAATGGTATCCTCGTGGCGCTGCACGTCCGTACGCGTCTCGGTCTCGCCGATATATTTGGACCACAGCATGGAATCGTATCCCTGCGCGTTTTTCGGCGTGGTGACCGTCAGCGACGCTTCGTCTCCGTAGCCGACGATAAAGTTGTTGTAAGTCATACCCAGCGAGCCGTCGTATTCGCTCTCCAAGACGGGCGCGACCACGCAGTTCAAGTTGAGCGTCTTAAGCCCGTTCGCATTGAAGAATGCGCCCGAGCCGATCGCTTTCAGCGTATCCGGCGCGTTGACGGTCTCGATATACCTGTTGTCCGCAAACGCATACGCCTCGATCCTGACGGTGCTCTCGAGGATGGTCAGGGTCTTATTCTGCTTGGCCTGCGGATAGAACGTGAGTTCGTAGCGATCCTTGGGCAGATAGCGATAAACGACGTTGTCCTTTGCGAAGTAAGTCCCGTTCTCCTCTGCAACCGTCACCGCGGAGAGCGACTCCATTCCGGCAAACGCCCGGACCGCGATGCCGCTTAAAGAAGCGGGCAGCTCGAGCGAGGAGATCTTCGTGCCGGAGAACGCCTCCGCCGCGATCGTCTCCGCGCTGTCCATCCGGACGGAAGAGAGATTCACGCAGCCGTAGAACGCGCTTGCGCCCACCGATCTCGCGTTGGGGATCTCCGCCGCCGTGAGAGAGACGTTGTTGTAAAACGCAAATTCCCCGATGGTCTCGGCGGAAGCGATGTTCAGCCGAGCGGAGGTGAGGTTTACGGCGTTGGCAAATGCATAGCCGCCGATTTCCTTCACCTTCGGGAGATTTACGCTGCTTAAGGGTTTCTTTTCGTTTTCCGCCGTATAAGCGAACGCGCTTGCGCCGATGATCTCGAGGTTGGGCGCGTCGAGCGACTCGATGTTCGTGTTGAAGAATGCGCTCTCGCCGACGGATACGATGTTGTTGAAGCCGGCGACTTTCCTGCCGCCCGCCGTATAATAGAAGTTGCTGAGCTCCGCAGCCTCATAGAAGGCGTATTCCCCGACGGAGGTAACCGTTTCGGGTACGACGATTTCGGTGAGCCCCGTCTGCGCGAACGTATAGGGGGCGATCTCCGTCATTCCGGCGGGGAGCGTGACGGACGTCAGCGCGGTGCAGCCCTGGAACGCCGCCTCGCCGATCGCAGCGATATCGCTGCCGTCAAAGCTCACGCTCTTCAGTTTGCTGCAGCCGGCGAAGGCAAAATCGCCGACGCGCTTGGCAGAACCGAACATATCCGCCGTGATCGATACGATCCCGGTGCAGTAGGCGAACGCGCCGTAGGGGATCTCTTCCAGCGAAGAGCGGTTTTCAAACCCGCTCACGCCCGTGCAGTAGGCGAATACATTGTTGCCCATGTACGTGACGCTTTCGGGAATGACGATCTGATAGGCGGACGAACTTGCGTCCGTATAGGCAAACGCGGAATTGCCGATATATTCGGCGTTGGCGGGAACCTCCGCCTTTTTGAGCGCAGTCTGATAGAAAGCGGAATCGCCGATATGGCGGATGTTGCCCGTCCCGCTCATCGCCGTCAGGTTTGAATAGGCAAACGCGCCGTATTCCACCCTTTCCACATTCGAGAAATTCACGGTATTGAGATTCTGCACATAGCTGAACGCGCCCGCGCCGATCACGGCGACGGATTCGGGGACGACGAACGTCGTCCGCGCGATCGTGCTCGCAAAGGGGAAGAGCACCAGCGTCTTCAGGCCCTTGTCGTACAGAATGCCGTCCTGTGCTTCCAGATATTTGCTGCCGGGGCTCACCTTAAACGCTTCAACCGAGGTATAGGCAAACGCCGCGATGCCGACGTCCGTCAGCTGCGTCTCCGTATTCGCCGTCACACTGCTGAGCGCCGAGCACTCCGCAAACGCGCCGTACCCGAGCGTCTTCAGGCCGTTCGGCAGCTTTACTTCGGTCAGCGCGGTGCAATTCGCAAACGCGAAATCCCCGATCTCCCCGACCGTACCGCGGAAATCCAGCGTATCAAGCCCCGTACAGCCGTAGAAGGCATAGGCGCCGATGGAGGCGACGTCGCCGTTCACGGTGACCTTCGTCAGGGCGGTGCATTGCGCGAACGCATAGGTGCCGACATCCGTTCCGTTCAGCTCCACTGACGTGAGCGAGGAACAGAGCGCAAAGGCATAATCCCCGATGGGCGTATAGGGTCCGGTCACGATCTCTTCCAGTCCGGTGCACTGGACAAACGCCTGGTTGCCCATATACTTGAGGTTGGAGAGATCGACGCGCTTGAGTTTCTGACACATGCCGAACGCATACGGCCCGATAAACGCGACGTGCGAGAGATCCACCGCCTCCAGCGACTGGCTGTTATAGAACGCCAGCTCGCCGATGGATACGACGTGCTCCAAATTGATGTCGCTGAGTTTCGGGTTCCATGCGACCGCCCACTTATCGAGTTTCGTACAGCTTTCCGGGAGTACGACCTTTTCGAGATTTTCGCAGCCGTAGATCGCGGCTTCTTCGATCTCCTCCACCCCTTCGGGAAGGATAATTTCTTTGATATAGGGGTTGTTCATGAACGCGTAGCGGTAGATATTGACGATGCCGAGATCGTCCGGCACGGTGACGACGCCGTTTTCATCCCCCCGCCCGTTGTAGGACTTGAGGTAGCGCCCTTCCACCTCGAATTCATCCTCGATGGAAACCGTACAGGAACTGGAAATCGAGGTACCTCTGATGGAGACGACCAGCGTAAACGAACGGTTCGTCGTCGTCTTTCTGTCGTAAGTGCTCTCGAGCGCGGTGAGTTTCACCGTATTCGGGTCGTCCGTCTGCTCGATCTTGAGTTTCGCGGCGTCGCCGGAGCTCCACACCAGCTCGTAATCCTTGACGGTGGTATTGTAAGGCGTGACCGTAGCGGTGATCTCCCGCGTTTCGCCCACCAGCAGGTTGAGCACGGTCTCGCTGAGCGTAATGCCCGTGATCGAAATATCGTCTAACGGCGTTCCCTTGACGGTGATCTTCAGCGATGCCTGATATTTTCCGTCCGGAGAAGCGGCGGTTATGGTCGCCGTTCTCTCCTGATCGGGATCGCCCCCGGCTATCCCCGTGACGATGCCGTCCACCACCGTGGCGACGCTCTCATCCGAAGACGTCCAGACGACGGAGTCGGTGACGACGCCCCTGGGCTCCACGATGATATAGCGGTTGAGATCCACCTGCCCGTTCGGACGGACGGTATAGCCGCGGTATATTTCCTCCCCGGTTACGGGGTCTTTTGAAGTTTCTTTGAAGGAGATCCCCTCGATGGGAGAGATCACGTCGTCGAGCGTCAGGAAATACCCCTGTTTGTTCTTCGCATAGTCCACGACTTCGACGTAGAGTTTTCCGCCCTTCGCCTGAATCTTCGTCCAGTATTCCGTGATATCCAGCTTATAGTTGTTGACGTTCCCGCGCGTAAAGTCGGGCGTGGGAATCATGCCGTCCAACAGAGACTCGCTGTTGACCAGATTGCCCTCGCTGTCCACCGAGTCGTAGGTCGTCAGATAGAATCCCTGTATATAATGATTATCGTAAAACGCGAGGTCGAGATAGCGGCGGGTGATCTTGCCCGTCGTGGCGTTTGAGTCATATTTCAGAACGGTCTCTTCCTCGACTAGCACGGGCGCTTCGTTGTCGATATAGAAGCTGAACGAGAAGGTGTTTTTCGAGGGATTCTGATCCCCTTCCACGTCCAGGAAGCACTCCATCTCAAAGGTATATTTGCGGTTGTTTGCGAGCCCCAGCTCGTTCACGTTGAAGTCGACCTCGATCAGCCCGCCCGACCCGCTCATGCCGTAGGCCTTGCGGGAATTATACGTCGTGCGGGTAAAGACCTGTTCGCCGGTATACGCGTCGTAAATGCTCATTTCGGTGCGTTTCGCGCCGCGCAGCAGACCCGCCGAAATGCCGCGCAGGCTGAACGCCCCGTCCAGGTTCTGAGAGAGGGACGCTTTGTCTTCGATCGCGACGGGCGTCTCGTAGCCGTCCGCGAGGGTGTAACCGGTCAGCCCCATCCCCCAGTACGCCTCGTCGTACTCGCCGTTGCCCTGGGAAATGCGGAATTCTCCGACCGGAATGGTGCCGATCACGTCCGCCGTCAGCTTATCTTCCTCCAGAATAGAGGGATCGTTGGCGGATTCGCCTTCTTCGTACTGCGTGACATCCAGCATGGGAGCCTGCGTCCAGTCGCCGTAAAACGCGAGGTAGGGAATGTTGAGGTTGATCGCGTCTTTATTCTGCGAAATCAGCTCGACGTAGCCCTCCACGTACATGCCGTTGATAAAGTTATCGTCGAGGTATTTTTTCGCCGCGTCCGAAAGGCGGATCTCAACCGTAAGCTCGATGTCGCTGGATCCGAGCACGGTGACGGTATCGCCGGTCACCCTGCCGCCCGGCCCTTCGATCGTCTTAGTGCTGTAAGAGAACGTGCAGTCCTCCAGCATATACGCCATCTCGGCGACCGTAAATCCGTCCGCAGACAGGGACTCGGTCATGACGATGGGATCGATCCGGTAAGAGAGCGCGGTTTCGGAGAGATTTTTCAGGTTGAATTTCAGCGTGTAGACGCCGTCTTTCGCGGGGTCGTCCCCCAGGGAAAGCTTGGTCTTGTTTTCGCCTTCCACGTAGAGATAGGCGCCCGTGGACACCGCTTTTCCGATATCCGCGAGCCCGGCGCCCTGCTTGCGGGGCGAATAGGGATTGCCCACCTCGTTATAGGCGATCGTAGCCGTGCTCATGACCAGCTGATACGTCAGCTCGGTCACTTCATACGGGGAAAGTTCGGGGAATTTTTCCTTGACGTACTGGCGGATCAGAATGATCGCGCCCGCCATGTTCGGGCACGCCATGGAGGTACCGCTGTAATGATCATACCCCTCTCTGACCGCCGAATAGATGTCGCCGCCGTGCGCGGTGATATCCGGCTTCAGCTCGAGATCGGGGAGCACGCCCCAGGAGGAGAATTCGGACATAAAGGGACCTGCGAGATTGCTCTTGCTGAGATAGAACGTGCCGGAGCCCTTCTCTTCGAGATATTTGCCCACGTCCATCGTGACGGAGCAGGAGGGAATGGTGGATTTTCCGATCGACATGCTGATCGTACCGGAGACGTTATTGTAAATGACGACGCCGATCGCACCCATTTCCTGGGCGAGATCGATTTTGTTCTCAAACGTGGAGATACCGCGCTTAATCACGGCGATCTTGCCGGTCACGTCGATCCCCGCGTAGTTGCCCGTTTCGCCCGTGCCGGGGACGACGACGTAATCGAAGGTTCCCTCCGATTTGTCTCCCAGCATTTCGCTGACGAAGTTTTTGTTATCGCCGTTCGACTTGGCGCTCTCCTTGAAATAAATGTCCTTTTCGCCGTCCGCGACGAGATACGCCGTCTTGACGCCGCTGATGCTCGCGACCGCCATGGAAGCCTCGTAACTCGCGGGAGACCCGACGGTGCCCGAATCCGGATTGGAGGCGAGGTTGGTGTTCCCCCACTTGGTGTTATAAGCGGAGCTGTAGTCGTTGCTTGCGGCGACGATCAGACAGATGCCCGCTTCCTTGATGGAATCGTAAATTTCGTTGACGGCATCGTCGTCCTCCTCGCGCGTAAAGCCGCAGGAAGAGCCGAGGGACATATTGATCGCGTCCACGCCCATGACGACGGCGTCCGAAAGCCCCGCCAGAATCGCCGTGGTGGGAGCGCCTTCGTCCTTGTTCTCAAAGACCTTCATGATTGCGAGCTGCGTATTGACGGCGACGCCCGTGATGACGTCGTCCTTTCCGCCGATGATGCCCGCCACGTGCGTGCCGTGATCGTTGACGGGGTAGACGTCAGCGTCGCTGTCCGCATAATCGTATGCAAACGGCACTTTTTCGCTGATATAGAGGTCGTCCGCCTGCAGCGTGGACTCCTTGTCCTCCGCTTCCGCCTTCGCCTCGCTCAGCGCTTTTGCCGCGAGAAAATCGAAATTCGCCGCCACGTCGTCCCGCGTGATGGCGAGATTATCCGTGTCGAGGTCGGGGAAATTTTTCATCTGGAACGCGCTGTGCGTGTAATCCAGCCCGGTGTCGAGCACCGCAACGACCGTGCCCTGCCCGGTATAATCGGTGACGTTTTCGGATTTGTAGATCCCCGTATCTTCCCAGACGTTGACGAGGTTTTCCGTCACGGCTTCGGGCACGGCGTACGTATCCGAAAGGATCACGTCCTTGAGGTTGCTGTTGTTCTCCAGCTTTTCGAGGTCGCCGTAGCGGATCTGCAGCGCAACGCCGTTAAAGACGGAGGTATAATGGTAGGAAGAATCCTTCGCCAGCCCGCCCAGCGAACGCACGAAAGAATCCTGCTTACTGATCAGCGCGGCATTCTGCGCGGCGCCCTCCTCCGAGCGCGCGTATTCGTCCACCGCGACGTTTTCCGCCTTCGCGGTATCCAGGAGGCTGTCTCCCTTTAAAACGGCGATGACCCAGACCAGGTCGTTGTCCGAAAGAAAGCCCTCCTCGGCATTTTCATCGGACAAAGCGAGCTGATCCAGCTCGGAATTCACGCCGTCGGCGGAAGCGACGGTCACGCCCTTTCCGCTCTTTTCCGCGGAGGAGCCGCCGACGGACTGTGCCGCCGCGCCCGCATCGCCGAACGAGCCGAAAGCCAACGTCACGCAGAGCAGCAGCGTCAGAACGCTCTGCGCCAGTTTCCATCTTTTTCTAACCAAAATTTTTATTCTCCTTGATTCTCGTCTCCGCCGCATAAGCGGCCGGGTTTTTTGTCTTTCATCGCCCGTACGGGCGCAGGACGGGAATACCCGTCCATTCTATTTATTATAACAAATTATAAGGTAGGTTTGTCAAGTACATCTCGGCACTATTCCGACAAAAAAACGCGTTTTTTGTCAATTTGCGCCTCAAAACGGCTTTTTCATCCTTTTTTCACGCAAACTCCGGCAAAAAATCGGATAAAAATTCGTTTCGGCTTATAAAAATACAGCCGCACCCGACGGCGGACGGGGATAATCGGGAAGCTCCGTCATCTTCGCGTAGAGCGTATAGCTGCGGTCGTAAAAGAGCCTTTCTGCGAAAGGCTCTTTTAAATCCTCGTCGCAGAACCAGCCTAAGAACACGGCGTTTTCGCCCGAAGGGGAAGGAAGCGCCACGCTGTCCCCCGCCTCGAAACGGATTTCCCGCCAAATCGCACCGTCCACGTACAAGGTGAATTTCAGTTTGCCGCCGGCAGGGGAATCCGCACACCCGAAGAGCGCCGCCGCAAAAAACGCCAAAACAAGCAACGCTGTTTTTTTCATAAACGTTCCTCCGGCCATCCGCAAAAATCCGATTCTCTCTTCCCCAGCTCGCAGCATATCATCAGTCTGCGCAATATCCGCGCGCAAATTCCGATTCCATACAAAACGAAACGCAAAAATCGGCGTATAAACGCCGTCGTTGCATAAAATTGCATAATTTATTAACTATCTCTGCGGATTTTCTTTAAAATAAAACATAATCGCGAAAAAGTCAAATACTTTCACATACTTTTCATAATTTTTTGCAAAAAAGCGGCAAATCGCACCGGAAAAAAGCGCAATCTCCCGCCGTCTTTTCCAAAAAATGCCGGCCGGTTCCCTCTTTATCGCGGCGAAACCGGACGAAATACGGCGAAAGCGCCGCGGTTTTCTCAAAAACACTTGTCATTCTTCTCAAATGGTGCTAAAATAGCAGTAACGCGATTGAATCACTGAAAAGGAGAGTCTATGCAGGATCGGCTGAAAATCCTGATGGGAATGGACGCGTATTTTCCCAACGTCGACGGCGTCGTAAACTGCATGCACAATTACCTCGTCAATCTGACCGGGAAAAACGACGTGCTTGCCATCGTCCCCAAGGCGGGAAAAGAAACGGGGGATTTCCCCTATCCCATCCGTAGATTTAATTCCATCAAAATACCCTTTTACGGCTCTTACAGCGGGATCCCCCAGCTGGACAAGAAATTCAAGAGGGATATCTACCGGCAGAACTTCGACATCGTGCACGTGCATTCGCCCTTCAACATGATGAAGTTCGCCCTCTCTTACGCAAAGGAAAAGAATATTCCCGCCGTGGCGACGTTCCACTCCAACATGCGCCCGATCTTTCAGAAGATCTTTAAAAACGACGCGATGGCGGAAAAAGTGGTACAGAACATGGGAAAGATGTACAACCGCTTCGACGAGGTGTTCGTCTGCTCCGAAAAGGTGGCGGAACAGGCTCGCTCGTTCGGCTATACCGGCAAATTCACATATCTCCCCTTCGGGACGAATATGGCGAGACCCGCCGATCTGGGGCCGTTAAAGCGGGAGTTTGAAGAAAGATACGACGTGGGGGAAGACGAGCTGATCTTCCTGTTCGTCGGGCGGATCGTGAAATTGAAGCGCATCGATTTTATTCTGGACGCGCTGAAGATCTGCCGCGAAAGGGGGCTGAAATTCCGCTTTTTCCTCGCGGGGGACGGCATGGACTTCTCCTATCACACCGAATACGCGAAAAAGGCGGGGCTGGCGGATATCTGCAAATTCTGCGGCTTCGTGCCGGATGTGCAGATGCCCTCCCTCTACGCGCGCGCCGATCTCTTCCTCTTCCCCTCCCTTTACGATAATTTCGGGCTGGTGAAAGTGGATGCGGCGGCGCATGAAACCCCGGGCGTCTTTATCCGGGACAGCAATGCGGCTTACGACATCGCGGACGGGGAAAACGGATTTCTGGCGGACAATACGCCCGAAGCGTTTGCCGGGCGGATCCTGGAAGCGGTCGCCGACCGCGGCAGGCTGAAAGCGATCGGCAAAACGGCAAGCAGAACCCTGTACACGACCTGGGCGCAGGCAACCGCGCTTTTGGAAAACGAATACAGAAGAATTATCGAGGAGAGACGGAATGCAGATCAGATCAAGAGCGCCACTTAGAATCGGCTTCGCGGGCGGGGGCACCGACCTGCCCGATTACAGCAACGAGTACGGCGGCGCGGTTTTCAACGCCACCATCGGCATGTACGCCTATTGCACCATCGTCCCGACGGACAACGGAAAGATCAGATTCGTCGCCTACGACAACGACAACGCCGCCGAATACGACAGCGCCCCGCACCTCGACATCGACGGGGACGTTCTCATTTTACATAAGGGCGTGTATAATCGCATCGTGAAAGAATTCAACGGCGGAAAGCCGCTTTCCTTCATCATGTCCACCTCCAACGACGCGCCCATCGGCAGCGGTCTGGGCACTTCCTCCACCATGGTGGTGGCGATTCTGGAAGCCTTTGACCGCTGGCTGAACCTCGGGCTTCCCGAATACAAAAAGGCGCAGCTCGCCTACGAGATCGAGCGGGAAGACCTGAACCTTTCGGGCGGGAAGCAGGATCAGTACGCAGCCATTTTCGGGGGATTTAATCTCATCGAATTCAAGCAGGACGGCTCTACGATCGTCAACACGCTCCGCCTGGAAAAACAGCTGGTGAACGAGCTGGAATGCTCCCTTCTCCTCTATTACGGGGGGAGATCGCGCAGCTCCGCGAAGATCATCAACGAACAGATCAAAAACACCCAGAATAAAAATAAAAAGACCATCGAAGCCATGCACCGCATCAAGGAGAGCGCCTACCGCATGAAGGACGCCGTCTTAACCGGCTCGTTCCCCTCCTTTGCGGAGATGCTTTCCGCCGCCTGGCAGGAGAAGAAAAAGACCTCTTCCGTCGTCTCCAACCGCGAACTGGAACGCACCATCGACTACGCGCTCGCAAACGGCGCGAAGGCGGTCAAGGTATCCGGCGCGGGCGGCGGCGGCATGGTGATGATCTACTGCGAGCCGATCGACCGGCAGAAACTGATCGACGCTTTAAAACAGCTTTCGGGCACCACGTACCCCGTGAAATTCAGCAAAAACGGCGTGGAAAGCTGGATCGTCGAGGACCGGGCATGAAGGCGCTGATTCTGGCAGGCGGCAAGGGGACCCGCCTCTCCTCTCTGACGGGAGGAACCGTCCCGAAGCCCATGGCGGAGATGGACGGCAAGCCCGTTCTCCTCCGGGCGGTGGAATCTTTGAAGCGATGCGGCGTCACCGACTTTCTCTTTACGGTGGGGCATTTACATGAAAAAATCACCGATTATTTCGGAGACGGCAGCCGCTTCGGCGTCAAAATCTTCTATCTGATCGAGTCCGAGCCGCTGGGTTCGGGCGGGGCGCTCTTTTACGCCAAAGATTTTTTCGAGGATACCCTGCTCGTCTGCTCGGGCGACACGGTGTTCGACATAGACGTTGCCTCCATGCTCGCCTTTCACAGCGAAAAGCGGGCGGAGATCACCCTTCTTGCACACCCCAACAGCCACCCGTACGACAGCGACCTCATTGTCACGGACGGCAGCGACCGCGTGACGGAAATAGATTTTAAGGGAAACGAGCGGCGCTGCTGGTACGCGAACAAGGTCAACGCGGGGTTTTTCCTCTTTGAAAAATCGGCGTTCGACTATTTCACCGAAGCGAAAAAATGCAACCTCGAGCGGGATTTTATCTACGATCGGGTCAAAAATGGGCGCCCCGTATACGCCTATTCTTCCGCAGAATACATCAAGGACGTCGGCACGCCCGAACGCTTTCAGGCGGTGGAGCGGGAAGTAAAGGCGGGAATCCCCGCCCAAAAAAGGCGCGGCGCCCCGAAACCGTGCGTCTTTTTGGACCGCGACGGCGTGCTCAACCGCTACAGGGGCTTTATCCGCACGCCGGACGAACTGGAAGTTTTCCCCGGCGCGGGGGCGGCCGTCAAGCGGCTCAACGACGCCGGGTATCTCGCGATTCTCGCCACCAACCAGCCGGTGATCGCCCGCGGCGACTGTACGTTCGAGGGGCTCGGAGCAATCCACAACAAGCTGGAAACCGAACTCGGCAGAGAGGGCGGGTATCTGGACGCGATTTATTTCTGTCCGCACCATCCGGACAGGGGATTCCCGGGAGAAGTGGAAGAGCTGAAATGCGACTGCGGATGCCGCAAGCCCAAAACGGGAATGGTGGACGCGGCATGCGAGCGGTTCACGATCGACCGCGCCCGCTCTTACTTCGTCGGCGACGCCGATTCGGACGTGCAGACGGGGATCAACGCAGGGTTAAAGACCGTGCTCGTTTCCTCCGACCGGCCGGCGACGGGCAATCCCCCAGCCGACTGGAAAGCGAACGATCTGGCGGAGGCCGTGGACATCATTTTATCTCGGTGAAAACGCGCTTTTCCGGATTCCGATTTTATACGATACAAGGGAGTTTTTATGATCAACATTTACTACTGTGCGGATAACCGCATGTTTCCGCAGCTGCTGCTGTCCGTTCTTTCCCTGGTGAAAACGAACGGCGCGCCCCTGAACGTGATCAACCTGACGGTGGAAATCCCCGAATACAACCCGAAGGGGAAAAAGACCACCCCCGAACAGACCGCATTTTTAGACAGGATTCTGAAAGAGAAAAATCCCGAAAGCCGCTTTACGACGGTGGACGTCTCCGATCTGTTCCGCGAAAAGCTTTTGTTCGGCCCCAATCTGCACAACAAATATTACTCGTATTACGTCACCGTGCGGCTGGTCGCGCACCTCGTTCGGGAAATTCCCGACAAGGTTCTCTACCTCGACACGGACTGCATCGTAAAAGACGACCTGACGGATTTTTATAACCTCGATATGGAGGGAGTGGAAATCGCGGGGCGGAAGGATAAACATCGCCTGACCAGATACTTTCAGAGCGGCGTGATGCTGATGAATATGAAGCTGATCCGCGAAACGGGGCTTTTAGAGCGCGCCTGCCGGCTGTGTACGACGAAAAAGTATATCTGCTACATCGATATGAGCGCGCTCAATACGGCGACGAAAGCGCGCAGGATCCTGCCCGCCCGCTACAACAGCTTTCAGAACGTCCCCTGTTACGTCTTTCACGTGTGCGATCTCAGGGAGGGAAAAATTCCCCTCACCAAAAAATGGTGGCACCGCATCAAACCGGACGAAATCGATGCGTTCACCGCGCGTCTCCCTGAGTTCGGCTACCTCAAGGATTCTTTTACGAAGATCAAAGCCGAGCACCCTTCTCTGTTTTCCTGAATAAAAACAGGGAAGCGCGATTTCACGTTGTTTCCATTGGGATTTTTACCGCAGGATATCAGTATGGCAGAATATCAGCGTAGGCACACAACCGCCTGCAAGCAAGATGCGCGTGCTGATATATTTTACTTTTTAAGCTGTGTCGTTTCATAATTTAAAAGATAAACGGTAATTTAACGGGAGGAGCGGTTAATGCCAGACGGGGATTTGCCCGAAAACGGCCGGAATAAACGCAAAAAAGCGGTGTATGCCAAAATCAATTTTTGGTCGCTTACTGTCCTAATGTCTGCGGCGGTTGCGGGTTCATTATTGACAATCATCAGTGAATTTACCCAAATTCCTCTCGACGTTCATTTTGTTTGTGTGCTTATCGTCGGTTCGGTGGAGTTGCTGTCTTTTATTCCGATGGCTTTCAGTTTTTTCAAATTGCGCAGTTCAGAAAAAACGAAAAAAAACGATTCGGAAGAAATTTCCGCGTCGGAAGGTGAATTTCGTTTTTTTAAATCTATGCCCGTGTCTGAATTTGAACGGTTGCAGTCCGCGCTTGAAAATGACGGAATCAAAGCTGTCTGCAGCGGCGGCGAACCCCGCGCTGCGGCCGGAAAAGACGACAACGTAAACGTGTTTGTACGCAATGAGGATTTTGAAAAAGTCAAAGGATTGTACGAAACGCTGTCCTCCCAATCGTAAATGCGTTTTAAGAGAACGAAAAAAATATGAATTTGCTTGTAAGCGCGGCAATTGTGAAACGCGTGTTTCCGGATTGATAAATCTAACCTGATATTGTCCTTTTAATCCCTTTCCTGTTTGGCGGAAAACAGAAGGCAAGAAGTGATTTGTAAATAATAGATTACAATTTATAAAGCATTTAAAAGAGTGAAGAACCAAGACATTCTTCACTCTTTCCTTTCCATGGGAATTGCCCGTTCATCGCGCTGCGTTTTTTCAAAAAAGGCGGAACATCTCCGCCTTTATGATTTTAAATAGTCCTTGAGCCTGCGCAGGCTCTCCGGCGAGGGGACGTACCGTTTGTCGTCAAAGGCGTCGGCTATCCCCAGCCGCGCATACTTGCAGCTCCCCATGGGATGGTATGGAATCAGATCGATTCTCTCCAGATGTTTCAGCCCTGCCGCAATCTCTTTCACCCTTTTGATATGCGCCGCGTCTGCGTTGATCCCCTCCAGAATCAGGCACCTCAATCGGATGGCGAGCCCCGCCCGATCCGCATATCTGAGGCGGTCCAAAATAACAAAGAGAGGAGCGCCCGTATTGTTCAGATGGCGCGGCCCGTCCGTGTCCTTGAGATCGAACAGCAGCAGATCCGCCCTCCCCGCAAGCGCCGCCAGCACCTTCTCTTCGCAGTACCCGCAGGTTTCCACCGCAGTGTGCAGGCCGGCCGCCTTCGCCCGCTCCAGCAGATCCAGCGCGCTTTCCGGCTGGTACAGCGGCTCGCCGCCGGACAAAGTCAGTCCCCCCGTACTGCCGTAAAACGCGCGATCTCTGAGCACCTCCGCGAGAATCTCCTTCGTTTCCAAATGCTTTACCGTGCACGCGAGGGCGCCCGTCGGGCAAAGCATCGCGCACCTGCCGCAGCCGACGCAGCGCGCGCGGTCAAAAACGTGCCCTTCCCCGGAGAACGCATGCGCGCCGCAGCCCGTATGCAGGCATGCGCCGCAGCCGATGCAGCTTGCCGGCGTGTAAAATATCTGCCGGACTGACGTCTTGGCTTCCGGATTGTGGCACCACTTGCAGGAAAGCGGACAGCCCGCGAAAAATACGGTCGTGCGGATGCCCGGCCCGTCGTGCGTGCAGAAGCGCTGGATTTCCGTGACTGCTGCTTTCATTTCTCCGCGTCCCTCTCGATGATCATATTCTGCCACTCCCGGTCGAGCGTGACAAAGCGGGCGTTCCAGCCCGAAATGCGCACGGAGAGCGCGGGAAACGCCTCCGGGTGTTCCTGTGCGCGTCTGAAAACGTCGGGATCCGCCACGTCCGCCTGCAGAAAATATCCCCCCAGCGCGACGAATCCCCGCATCAGCGCGACGAGCGCGGCGATTCCCTCTTCCCCGCTCACCGCGGAGGGAAGGAGGGGAAGATCGAGCGCCGCCCCCGTGACCTGCTTTGCCAGATCCGCCTTGCAGTAAGAGGCGATGACGGCCGTCGCGCCCCGGCAATCGGTGCCGGGCGTAGGGGAACAGTTCCCGGCCAGCACCTCTCCCTTTAATCGGCCGTGCGGCGAAGCGAGCCGTCCGGCCGCCCAGCCGATCTGCCTGCCGAACGTGCTTACCCCCGGCGGAAACGATACCGGGCAGCGGCCGTCCATTCTCCCGCAGGCGGCGGCAAAATCGTCCAGGATTTGCGCCACCAGTCCGTCCGCCTCGTCGCTGTCGTTGCCGTAATAGGCGATACGGTGCAGCGCATACCGGCGCAGAGGTTCGGCGCCCTCCCAGTTTTTCCTGAGAATCTCCATAAACGCGTTGAAGGAGACCAGTTTTTCCTCAAATACGATTTTTCGGATTGCGAGCAGGCTGTTCGCGGCGTCGGCAACGCCGCCGATATGCGGAGAAAAAACGTTGTATACCGCCCCTCCTTCCAGATAGGAGAGCCCCCGGCCGATGCAGTCTTCCTCGAAGAGGGAAATCACGGTGCACGGGAAGACTTCTTTCCAGCGCCATTGTTTCGGATCTTCTGAGATCTGCCCGAATCCCCCCGCCACATCGGAAAAAATCGCTTCCGTTTTTTCGTTCAGGTCGGCGGTAAATTTTGCATAGAGCGCCTCAAACGAATCGAAAGAAACGCCCTCGTAGCCGTTCAGCGTCTTCTTTTGCAGGAGGGCGAGCGCGTCCACGGGGATGTAGGTGAACTGCGTCTTTCCCGGAATCTGCACCTCCCAGCAGCCGTCGTTAGCAAATTCCGCGGTCTCTTCCACCGGATAGCCGTACCCGGCAAGCGATTTTAAAATCAGATCTTCGTTATAAACAGCGACGATTCCGCCTCCGTGCCGGATCACTTCCGCGATGCGTACGAGGAGTTTTTCCTCCGTGTTTTTGCCGATGCGGACGGCGATCGGGAAATCCCCGATTCCCAGTTCTTCCACGATATCCAGAACGAGATACGTCACCTCGTTTGTAACGTCCCGCCCCCGCCCGTCGGTTCCGGCGAGGACGATATTCTGATAATGCTGCGCGTCGCCCGAGCCGTCGCTCTTGCCCGTGATCCATTCGCATCCCTTGATAAAAAAGTGCGCCAGTATTTCGCGCGCCTCTGCGAGGGTCAGCCGCCCTTCGGCGAGATCGCGTTTCAAATAGCCGCCTAAAAGCGCGTCCAGCCGTCCGATCCCCGGCCAGTTCCCGCAAAGGCGCAGGAAAGCGAACGTGAACCAGATGCTCTGCACGGCTTCGTAAAAGCAGGTCGCGCCGTATTTCGGCACGCGGGAGAGAATGCGGTAATTGTTTTCGTATTCCCGCCGGCCGTCGAGCGCCGCGAGATAGCGGGCATGCCACGCCTCAAAGCTGTCGACTGCGTTTTTCAGGCTGCGGTAAAAGGGCAGCTTTTGCCGGTCAGCGCACGCCGCTTCCGCCGCGCAGATACGCGCCCGCAGCCCCTCGTAGCCGACGGAAAGAACGGTTTTATAATCTACCGTCAGGTGGCTGACGCCCGGGAAAACCGGCTCGCCCCGAAAATATGCCGGCACGCAGTGCTTCAGCGCGCCGCCCAGCGTGGCCGCGCCGCTGATTTTTTCGCCCGCGCAGATGCGCACGGGCGCCTCCGCCGCGATTTTCGCGACCGCGGCGTCGTACCGCGCGAGCGGAGGCATTTCCCCGAACCCCTTAGTTTCGTCCATCTCCACGCCGGCGCACCGCTCGGTATCCAGCCCGTAGCGAAATTCGTAAAGCGATTCGTATGCGAACGCCCTGGTCTGTTCGGAAAGCCGCACAGGGCGCGCTTCTTTTGAAAGCGTATCAAACTGCATCTGTCTTCCCCCTTTCTATGCTTTTGGAGGACATGCGCCTTTTTTCGCCGTCCTCCTTCTCAATAAACGGAATTACACGCCGGACGCCGCAAATCTGCGCCCGTAAATGCTTCCGGTCTGTCCGGTTATTTTCATTATAGCACGCTCTCGCCCCCTGTCAATGGGAAATGATATGAAAAAAGAGGGCGATTTCACCCTCTTTCTCAAAACGCATACGTCTGAAAAAGTTTCCCTTTCAGCAGCGGATACATCTGGCGGTACGCGCGCTTCGCCGCGTGAAAACTGGTAAACACGCCGAACACGCCGCCCCCCGAACCGCTCATGCCGACGAGCGCCGCGCCGTAATCTTTCAGCACGGTCATCACCCGCCCGATATCCGGAGAAAGCTCCAGCGCCGCTTTCAGCAAATCGTTTTTCGCCGCGAGATAGAAGCTGTCCAGCTCCCTCCGCTGCAGAAAGTAGGCGGCGACGGAGGTGCAGTCCTCATACTGTTTCCCCATTTCGTCGAACTTCGCATAGCACGTCCCCGAATAGATGGGATTGCCGGAAACAATGAGCACGGGAAGCGGAAAGCGCACCTTGAGATTTTCCATCTTCTCCCCCCGCCCGAACAAGATCTTGTAGCCGCCCACCATCTGATAGACGACGTCGCTCCCCAGCTCCGCGGCGAGCGGATAGAGGTTGTCTTTGATCTTAAAGAGCCGCTTCATTCCCAGAAGAACGCCGGCGATATCCGCCGAAGAGCTGCCGAACCCGCAGCCGACCGGGATTTCCTTTTTCAGATAAATATCCACGCCGGGCGTGTTGTATCGTTCCATAAACGCCCAGGCGGCCTTCACCGCGTTGTTCTTATCCGCGGGCACGCCCGAGGAAAATCCCTCTTCCGCGATCTGAATCGCCTTGTCCTCCCGCCGCATAAGGGTAATAGCGTCAACCATCCCGATTGACGCTACCAAGGAGTCTATCGCGTGAAAGTCCCCCGTCTTCGGGGAGACGTCCAGCGTAAGATTGATTTTTCCATAGATCTTCTGTGTCGTTCTTCTCATCAGTAATCCTTTATGATCTGCCGATAAATTAAGATTCTCTCCCCTCCCGTCAGCGGGAACGTGAGATCGGGGTTGTACTGCATGATCGCCTCCGGGCAGGCGTTCAGTTTTTTGGAAACCGTCCAGAGGTCCTCTCCCTCCGCAGGGATATACACGCTGATCGCGGAATGGTTCACTTCGCGCGGCGCGCCTTCGGCGACGTCCGTAATCGCGGCGAATTCCGCCTTCTTCCTTCCGGATACGACGATCCGCGCGGTGATTGAGAGCTCTATCTCTTCCGAAGATGCGATGCGCGCGGTCATCTCCTCGACGCCGCCGTCCACCGAGACCTTTTCTCCCTCGCACGGCGCGTAATCGGGCTCGATGCGGAAGGGCGCCTCGAAGGTGATCGCCGTCACCTTGTTTTCGGGATCCTTGACAAAGGCTTTCCCCTCGACCGATCCCTCCACCGCAAAACCGCTCTGCGTATCCGTAAAGAGATTCAGCCGAACCAGGCCGCAGCTCATGAGCCGCGCGCCCTGCGGCAGCTCCGACCGCAGCGCGCCGCGCAGCGTCATCCGCTCGGTAAACTGCCTGCCGCCCGCGGGGAGATCGTACTGATAGGTTTCCCGCGTGAGCGCGCTCTCCTTATCCGGAAGATACGCGTCCGAAGCGACGGAGACGAGCGCGTTTTCGTACGCCTCGCAGTCCAGCTCGATTCCCATCGTAGCGAGCACCGTGCTCTTGCCCGTCTGCTCGTCTACGGTGATATCCAGTTTGACCGACTTTCCCGCGCCCCGCGCGAACGCCGCAAAGTTGGGCATCGCCTCCGGGCACTCCGCTTCCAGGCGGAAGGGAAAAACTCTCCTCTCTAATAATATATCACTATTTTCGATATTTTGCAAGAGACTCATCGTCAAAATACAGATTCCGTCCGCAACGATTGCCCCGATGCCGCACTGCGCACCCGTCACAATGACCTTTGCGTCGTGTAAAAGCACCTCTTTGACGCCGTAATTGAGCTCGAATTCCTCGTCGATGGTATAGGTGCCCCTTGCGCCGCCCACCGCGCGGTCAAAAGAGATCTCCTCCGTACGGCAAACGATATCTTCGCCGCCGGAAAGATACTGCGCCGTGACGTTGGTGACGACGTATCCCTCCATGCCGACGGCGGCGTTGACCACGAGCACGCTGCTCAGCTCCGCATCCGCCTTATCCACGAAAAGCTGAACCTGCGCTTTGCCCGCGGCGGGAATCCGCTCGTCCTCTATCTTTGCGGCGAGTTCCGTGCCGCACTCGGTCTTTCTGATCTCCCCTTCGGGCGTCTCGTAACAGACCGAAAACGTGACTCTCCCCGTCACCGCGATCTGTTTTTCGGAAACTTCCGTTCCCAAACAGTTTGCGGCGGCGGAAATGCCCAGCACCTTTGCGACCTCGCCGGCGGCGAGATTCGTCTTGACGGAGACTTCCGTCTGGGAAACGAGCCGCTCCGAACGGTTTTTCATGGTCAGTTGATCGTATTTGGCTTGCATATTTTACCTCGTTAAAAAAATTTGCGGCATCGTGCGCTTGTTTACTATATTCTATCGTCTGCTTTCAGAAAATAGAACAACTTTTTTCACGGCACCGGCCCGGCGCGCCGCCGCGCTTGACAAATGCGGAAAAATCCTTCATAATATCGTCATGGCAACCGAAAAGACCAATGCGATGCGCATTCTCGACCAAAATCATATTTCTTACCTCAGCCACCGTTACGACGCCGGCCTGACGGACGGCTTATCCGTCGCCCGCGCCGTGGGAAAAGACCCCGCTTCCGTCTTTAAAACGCTGGTCACCGCCGGCAGCGACCTCTCTCATTATATATTCGTGATCCCCGTCGAACATACGCTGGATCTCAAAAAAGCGGCCGCGGCAATGGGGGTCAAGTCCGTATCCATGTTGAAGCAGCGGGATCTCTTCCCCCTGACCGGCTACGTGCACGGCGGGTGCTCTCCCCTCGGCATGAAAAAGCAGTTCCGCACCGCGATCGACGAGACGGCAGTCCTGTTCGACGCAATCTGCGTCTCCGCGGGAAAAATCGGCTGTCAGATCGAGCTTTCCCCCTTTGCGCTGGCAGAGCTGACAGGCGCCGCCTTCTGCGATCTGACCGATTGACGATCAAAAAACGCCTGTATCTGATTCCGTTGCGGTTGGCACCCCGCTCCTTTTCCCGCAGGCGGCAAATTTTTATCGAAAGAGCTTTCTGCCCGCCGCTTCAAGCGGCGGTTATTTTCACTTCAGGTCTAAAAATAAGCCGCGTCTTCTGCGATTTCCTGCAAAAAAATCAATTTGGCTGAAAAATAATTGCAAAACAGGATTGACACAGGATTGTTTTAACCTTATAATAAAGTCAGCAGCCGCGTGAGTACGGATGAAATTGCAGAGGGGAGTTGGGTATGTTCTTATTCGCTTGGAAAAAACTGCTGCGCAATCGTTTTTTCATCGCCGTCTTTTTTACCTTTACCGTTTTCTCCCTGGTTACGCTGTTTGTCGTCTACAACGCTTTTTTAAACATCGAGGCATTTTACAATCAGTCTTTTCAAATTTCGAGAACCTACCGGATCGGCGGGTGTTCTTCCGAATTGTTTACCGAGCGGTTGAATGGATTCTTACTGCATTCCTCCGCTGAAATCCGCTCGGTCTCCTGCTCTTTTTCGGACGGAGAAAAGAGCTTTACCGCTGCGTTTTGCGGGGAAAAGCCGTATGCCGTACTGTACGGAAAAGACTTTACGGAAGAAGATCTTGCCGTCGGGGCAAACAAAATTCTCCTGCCCAATCCCACTTTTTCCGAAGGTGATTTCGATCGGATCGGAACGACGATTCTGATCGGCGGCAGTGAATTTAAAGCTGTCGGGCACTCCAATCAGGAGCAGTTTGTCCTTCCCTACGCCGCCGTACCGGAAAGCGCCTGGACGGAGGTCACGATTGTAACCGAGCCCTTTTTGACCGTCCCCGAAAAAGAGCGCTACGCAGCCGAAGCGAAGGAGTATTTCGGCGCGCAGACGGTCTCTTTCACCGACTCCGATCACCACGTCCGCCTGGCAGACGAACCGGTCGGCTTTTTTATCGTCGCCGTCCTCTGCTGTATGGGCGTCGTCAATGTCGCCTATTTATACGTGCACTATCTGAACGAAACGCGGCGGGAAGCGGCGATCTGCCGGATTTGCGGCGGCACGCGGCAGGCGGTCGCATGCGCCTACTTCTTCTCCGTTTTCCTGCTCGGTGCCGTTTCTCTGACGGCGGCGCTTCTTTTCTATCGCTTTGCCGGCGCGCCCCTTCTCGCGCTGTTCAAAAGTTTTCTGACGGTTCCCGCCGTTCCGTCCGCCGCCTATCCGATCGTTGCGGCGGGCTATTTGCTCTTAACCTGCGCGATCTTTCTCGCCGCAACGCTGGCCGGACTCTCCCGTTCGCCTTTATCGGAGGAAAAGAAATGCTGACGCTCGGGTGGAAATTACTGACGCGCAACCTGCTGCTCAGTCTCATCACGGCTTTTCAGCTGATGCTCTCCCTTTTTTTCTGCAATGTGGCGATCGGATACCAAAACTGCGTCGCCGCCGTCAACGGGCCGCTCTCCGCGTTTTCGGACGGCGCATATTATTACCAGTCCATGTTCCGCGATGAACGGGCGCAGGAAATCGAGGAGAAACTCCCCTCTTCCTGGCGCATGGAATTTCTCTGCTCTCCTTGGGAAACAGAGGCGGGAGACGCGTTGTTTTACGTCGGAAAGGAGACGGCGGAGCGCTTCCGCGGACAGTTGAAAGAGGGCGTCTGGTGCACGGAAGCGGCGCTTAACGACAGTGCGATCCCCTGTGTGACTCCGGGCAAAAAATACGGGCCGGGCGATACCTTTGCCGTTTCGGCGCCGAACGGAGAACAGCTTACCCTGCGCGTCGTCGGGCGAACAGGCGAGTGCTTCACTCTGCTGAACGCAGCCGTTTCCGCAACCGACCCGACGAGCGATTATATTTCCCTGACCGTCCGGGCGGACGGCAAAAGCGCGGGGATCATCGTCTGCGATACGCGGCTCAAAGCGCCCGGCGCGGAAGGCAGAAATGCGGTCGTCTTTCCGCCCGACGGGGCGGAACAAGCGGAAATCGACGCCGTTTCGGAGCGATTAAAAGAGGAGGGGCGCCTGCACTCTTTTGCGGAAATTTTCCGACTCACGGAAGAGACCTTTTCCCCGCTCTACGCACTGATCATGCCGATCTCCGTCTGCTTTACGGCGGCCGCCTTTCTCAGCGCCGTCGCAATGTCTGCGCTCAACATCATCCGAAACCGGGAACTCCTCTCCGTCTATTTCCGGACAGGAGTGGGTGCCGCCGCCGTCGCGGGGATCGCGTTCTCTTTCGCGCTCGCGCTCTTTCTGATCGTTCTGGCAGAAGCCGCCCTTCTGCTTTTCCTCGCGCAGGGCGCCGGGATTCTGATGATCGACGATTGCGTATTCGACTGGAAAAATCTTCTTCTGACGGCGGGCTTTTTTCTCGCCCTCGCGGCGGTGAACATCCTCTTCTCCGTTCTGCAATACCGGAAAATCGCGGGAGGGAAACAACAATGATAATAATCCGAAATTTAAGAAAAATTTATCGTTCAAAAGAAAAAACCGTCGAAGCGCTGAAAGGCGTCGATCTTACCGTAAACCAGGGCGATTTTATCGCCGTGTGCGGGCGTTCGGGCGCGGGAAAGTCCACGCTTTTACACATCATCGGCTGTCTGGACGGGGATTTTGAAGGAGAATACACCTTTTTGGGAGAAAATATAAAAACGCTGAGCGAATCCAAAAAAGCAAAGCTCCGCAATCGGGCAATCGGCTTCGTCCTGCAGGAATACGGTTTGATCAACGACGAGAGCGTGTTGGAAAACGTCATGTTACCCCTGCGCTTCGGCAGGCACTCTTCTGAGCGGGAAAAGAAAGAACGCGCGCGCGCCGCGCTGGAAAAAGTGGGGATCGCCGATCTCGCAAAGAGCCGTGCGGATGAAATTTCGGGAGGACAGCGGCAGCGCGCCGCAATCGCCCGCGCGCTGGTCACCGAGCCGAACCTTCTGTTGGCGGACGAGCCCACGGGCGCGCTGGACGCAAAGACCGCGGCGGAGCTGATGGCGCTTTTCCGCACTTTAAACGAGGAGGGAATGACAATCATCGTCGTCACGCACGACGACGCGGTTGCCGCCGCATGCAGCCGTACGCTTCGCCTGGAAGCGGGACTTTGGGTTTAATCCGCGCCTTACTTTATTATTTTGAAATTTTTGTCCTTAAAAAAACCTTTTCAAAATGCCCGGATCGGTTTTCAGCGGCGTCTCTTTTCGTTGCCGTTCTGCCGATATGAAAAAAGACCGAACAATTCGTTCGGTCTTTTGGTATTAAAAACGAATAGAGGAAATAAGAAGAGGAAGATTCCGAAGAAATCACTCG
>ENA-UONT01000303-UONT01000303.1-human-gut-metagenome-genome-assembly--contig:-CS20-NODE-303-length-66146-cov-12.727149_pt1 | contig 66146 bp, 49 predicted proteins | sample MGYA00242459_ERZ724006 | MGnify/ENA metagenome assembly ERZ724006 | reverse complement strand
TAGAATAGCTGGCTACAAAACGGCTACAAAATTCGTAAGGAACCTATGTACAGCCAGAAATGCGTGGATTATTTGGACGAAAAGCGTATCGAGAGTGCATTTTATAACCCTAAATCAAAGCCAAAGACTTGAGTGGGAATAATGAAAAAGTGGATGTGAAGGGCTGCAAAGCCTTGAAAACACGCACTTTTTCAAAACAGGATTGCCTGTTTGATAGCAAAATGATAGCAGCCGCGGCGTTTGTGCTATTCTGATGTGTCGGATGGCGCGAATGGCTTGCGGGTGCTGGAATATAACTTTATAGGATGCAAAAGGCTCTGCTGACTTCCGTGAAGGAAGAACGGCAGAGCCTTTTTTGCGTGCGTCGCCGGGCGCACGCAAAACGCCGCCCCCTCCGATGAATTCGGAGGGGGCGGCGCGCAGAACGGGTCGCTGCCCAAGTCGCGCATCAGCAGCGACCGAGGAAAAGGAGTCCGCGAGGGAAGATTGCCCCCCTCGTCAGCATTTGCCTGCGAAATAGCATATCATACAAGTTCGCGATAAGAACGCGCAGGCAGATTGCTTTTGGGAATTTGGGAATCGCGTCAGTAGGTCAGACCGAACCATACCTTGTAGGTATTGCCGTCCTCATCCTGATACGCATAGCTGCCGGAAGGCGACTGCGCCAGCACTTCGGGCGCAATGTACTGATCCTTGTCATAGCCGGGCACGTCGTTGGGAGAAGCGCACAGCTCATACACCACGCCGTCGATCTCGGTATCCGTGACCTCGAGAACCGCGGTGCAGGAGGGCAGCGTCACGGGCAGCTTACCGGTCGGCATGATAGCGCCGGAAAGCACCTGAAGCTGCAGATCCGTGATGGTCACAAGCTCGCTCAGCCCCGCCAGCTCGGTCACGGAGGCAAAGTTCACAAGAATCGCGTCGCAGTAGGGTTCCAGCTTGGTCAGAATCCACGGTGCGCTGAGGGTCAGGGAGCAGATGACGACGCCGCCGTTTGCATGAACTGCCTTGGCGTAGTTCTTAATCTTCTTCACGTCCATCAGGGTGGTCAGATCCGTCATGCCGCCCGTCTTCATGCCGGTGTTGGTGTCATACTCCGCGACCTCAAGATCCTCAACAAGGTCAAGGGTGTTCATGCAGCCATTATTCGCGGGGAAGTCCGGCTTCACGTCCAGCAGAACGATATCCGCCTCGCCCGCCTTCTCAACGATCACATAGCCGGCTTCCGTGAGGGTTCTGTTCCAGTTCGCCAGCTTGTTGTCGTCCTCGCCGCTGCGGGTAAAGGAAGCGACGAAAACCTTCTTGCCGGTTTCCTTCAGCGGCAGAACGTTATTGTGGTTCTTCAGCAGAACCAGCGACTTCGTGGACATTTCGAGCGCCAGCGTTTCCACCTTGGGCGCATAAGCCGCTTCGGCAGCCAGACTAGTCTGCAAATCCTTATAGGGATTCTCAAAGCGGTCGGATTCCAGCAAAGAGACCACGTTCTTGGTCGTTGCACGGGTCAGGGCTTCTTCCTGAATCATGCCCTTGCTGTACGCCTCAAGCGCCAGAGAATAATCAATCGGCTTGCCCCACCAGTCGCCGATGATGTCGGAACCAGCGTTATACATCAGAGCGATACGCTCAAGGGGCGTCAGCTCTTCCACACCCCACGGAATATCGAACAGGATGTTGCTGTCCGTGTTGACGAAGCCCTCAAAGCCCATCGTATCGCGCAGCAGGGTTTGCAGGAGGGTCGCATTATAGGAGGTCGCGACAGAATCCGAATTGATGTCCACGCCGCGGTAGGTCTGGTTGGCATTGATGGGCATGGGACGGCTGTAGCAGGACATGATGCCCGCCGTCTTGCAGTCAACCGCCGCCTGGAAGCCGGGCAGGAAGTACTTTTCCATGGCGTTTTCCGTGCGGTACATGCGCCACTGACCCGTCTTGTAGTGTGACTTGAAGCCGTTATAGGAAGCGCTGTCGCCGGGGAAGTGCTTGACGATCAGGCCAACGCCGTTCGGCTGCAAGCCGTCGGTGCCGCCCTGATAGCCTTTGATCAGCGCGGCCGTGATGTTCGCCATCACCGCGGGATCCTCGGTGAACGTTGTCACGTTGCGTCCCCAGCGCGGGTCGGTAATCAGGTCGATCTGACGGCCATACATACGATCCAGCCCCTTCGCGTCCCAAATCTGGCGATCCAGATCCGCGAAGCGTTCAATCAGGCTATAGTCGCCGCCGTTGGCAACGTCGCCCATCACCGCCGCCGCCAGACCCATGGTGCCGGGTTCGCCGGGGAACTTCTGGGGGTTGGAAATGAGGGTGAACGGAATGCAGGGTTCGCCTGTCGCCGCAGCGGCGTATTCGGTCGTCAGGTTCGTGGCGTTGTTGTACAGCACGCCCGCGCCCACGTCCGACATCACGCGGACAACGCCCATGCGATTGTTGAAGGCGATGATTTCCGCCGTTGAGTTGTTGACACGCGTCGGATCGTCCATCGCAACGTCAAACACCTTTTCGCTGACAACCATCAGCTTGCTGAAGTCCACGTTTCCGTCTGCATCCAGCGCCGCTTCGTAGGTGGTCGCGCCGGGGATCAGAACCATCTGCGCCAGCGACAGACCAATCTTCTGCTCTACGCTCATCTTGGCAACCAGATCGGCTGCGCGGGTTTCGGGATCCAGACGCCAGTCCTCAAAGGAATCCAGCTCGTGGTTGTTGTTCGAGTCCTTGAAGTACTTTCCGTCCGCCTTGATTACGCCGACATAGGTGACGCCGATGGTCGGTTCACCCTCGCCGTTGGCATAGAACACAGGCTCGACATACGCCTTCGGTCCCGCCCTCTCCGCGTCAAGCGCGTAAGGCGCGGGAATGTACTCCACGCCCTCCGCCATCGTGGCGGGCAGCATCGACAGCAGCAGCATTGCCGTCAGCAGCAGACTGATGACTTTCTTCATGGTAACATCCTCCTTTTGAGGTTCGTTCACCTCGTTATCTGCACTATATCAGGTTCCACACCTTTCGTCAATCGTTTTGGCTATTTATCGACCATTTCGGACATGTATGTTCGCATCATTTTTTCGTCGTGAATTGATTTTTTCGTTTGTTCACGGCATATTTCATATCGCTAATCATGAAATGAAAATGGTTGCGATAATATAATAGTCGTAATTTCATCACTAAAAAGTCAGTTTGCCATGGAGAGCCGTGGGAGAATGACAGCAGGAAGACCATCAGGAACTAACACAAGACTCTGTTTGTTTTCAATCCGCCTATCGCGCAGTGGAATTGGCTGCTAAAGCGGTACGAGAAAAAGCCCCGGAATCCGTGCGGATTTCGGGGTTTTGCAGCATATTTCGAACAAACTCAGCGCTTGCTGAACTGCGGAGCGCGACGAGCTGCTTTGAGACCGTATTCAATCAATTTGGCTCTACTCCAAAGTTAGTGAAAAACCGATAATTATGGTATAATCATCCACGGGTGATGAAGATGGTTAAAGGATTCGAAAGTATGTTGGCTGGCTCACTCGATCTGGAGGAGCCGTGGTACATCACAGGAGCGGAGTTCAATCCTGTGAAGAACGAGATTGATGTCCATGTCGGAATCCGGGAGAATGCAGTCATTGCCTGCCCTCGCTGTGGTGGTCCGACAAAACGTTACGGGTATGAATCCACCGAGCGTTCATGACGCCATGCTGACTGCTTGTTCTATCCGTGCTATGTTTATGGTGACAGCGGGTATCTGGGTGCAGAAAAGAAGGATGATGCAATTCTTGTCAACAATGAAGGACATCCTATCCGGTATCAAATCAACAAGCGTCCGTCGCAGCTGAAGAAAGCAAGCGGCGAAAAGTTCGAGCTGTTCAAGGCGATCGAACATGCGAAATCCTCGGTTCGTTCCAAAGTTGAACATGTGTTTTGCGTGATAAAGAGAATCTTTCATTTCTGCAAGACACGATACCGAGGACGGGAAAAATTGCATCAGCATTGCTGCACGCTGTTTGCACTTGCGAATTTGTACCTTGCTCGCAATCGAATGAAGGTTGCGTAACGAGGTTTATTTCGCGTGCAAACAGTGCGCTTGAATTGCGCTCTTTCTCGAAACTTGGGTCGGCGAAGATGACACGGCTGGTTTTGGCGCAATTATGAGGGACAGTCTAAAATATGCAAATGAGGTAAAATATCGGCAGATTTTCAACAGAACTTAAACAAAATAGTTTAAGCCAAAATAACAACTTGCCGAGTGGGAATAATCCCCCTCACTGCCTAAATAGAATCAATACAGCGTGGCTGCTGGTTTTCAGGAAAGAAGGTCGGCAGCCGCGTTTTCATCCTCTGCTTCTGCTGCAAAAAAACTTTCCGCACCCTCTTGACAAAACCGTTGGAATAGGGTATAATAATCAGTGTCGCCGATAAAAGCGATGGAATGACGCGGGGTAGAGCAGCTTGGTAGCTCGTCGGGCTCATAACCCGGAGGTCGTAGGTTCAAGTCCTACCCCCGCAACCATTTGGCTCAATAGCTCAGCTGGCCAGAGCATTCGGTTCATACCCGAAGTGTCATAGGTTCGAATCCTATTTGAGCCACGAACGCCGCAGAGAAATCTGCGGCATTTTTTTGTTTTGGGCGGAATAATAGGACATTGCAAAAGACTTTCAGAAATCAAAAAATCCCCCCTGCCAAGAAGGAAACCTCCTCGGCAAGGGGATTTGAAAATCGACGGAGGATTAGTCCTCGTCGTCCTCTTCTTCCGGCAGTTCGGCATTGTGATACACGTTCTGCACGTCGTCGTTGTCCTCCAGCATCTCCAGCAGCTTCTGAATCTTCTGGATCGTTTCTTCGTCAGGCAGCGCAACCGTGTTCTGCGGAATCTTGTCCACTTCAGCGGTCAGGAAGGTGACACCCTGCTTCTCCAGCGCTTCGCGGACGGTGGAGAAGTCGTTCGGCGCGGTGTAGATTTCGTAGGCGTCGTCATCCACCTTCATGTCTTCCGCACCAGCGTCCAGCGCCATCATCATCATTTCTTCTTCGTCCGAACCGGGAGTGCGCTCCACCACCAGAACGCCCTTCTCGTCGAACATGAAGCTGACGGAGCCAGTCGTGCCGAGGTTGCCGCCGTTCTTGGCAAAGCAGTGGCGCACGTCGGAAGCGGTACGGTTGCGGTTGTCGGTGATGGTATCAACGATGACCGCAACGCCGCCGGGCGCATAGCCTTCATAGGTGATCTGCTCGTAGGTCACGTTGGACAGTTCACCGCTCGCCTTTTTGATGGAGCGCTGAATATTGTCATTCGGCATATTGTTGGCTTTCGCCTTGGCAATGATGTCGCGCAGCTTGCCGTTGGATTCGGGGTTTGCGCCGCCATCGCGCACAGCAATCGCGATTTCACGGCCAATCTTGGTGAAAACAGCGCCGCGGGCAGCATCCGCCTTGCCCTTCTTCGCCTGAATATTATGCCACTTGGAATGCCCAGACATCAGAAAATCCCTCCTGAAAAAGTCAGGGAAGCGCCGCAAACCGGCATTTCCCGCGAAATAGTAGCTTGAAAACGCTTTATTATAGCATTTTGGTGCTTGTCACGTCAAGGGTGAGAGCCGTAATTTCGCGATTTTTTCGGAAAAAACAGGGCAGAAGCGCGTTCTTCTGCCCTGAAATAGTAGGTTTATTGCACTTCGTACGTCCCAACCTGCTCGGATGTGCCGAAGCCCAGCACTTCGCTTGTCGGGCGGGAGTTGGTCTTGCCGCCGTCGTAAGCGCCAATCTGGTTGAGCTGCTTGCCCATGAAGACCATCACTGCCGTCTGCCCGCCGTCCATGTTGAAGGCGACCTGACAGCCCTTGGCGCGCATCATCTTCGCCAGATAGCTGATGGTAACGCCTGCGGAGCGCTTCAGGCGCCCTTCGCACATGATGGCGACGTAGTGACCGGGTTCGACCATGCCGATGGCGCAGCGCGGATTCTTGTTCTCGTTGTTGGCGTAGGCGCGCTCGGACACTTTGCCGTCCAGCAGCAGATACGGGCCGAAGGAGTACACCGTCTGTACGCCCTCGTCGATGAACTCCTGCGCCGTCTTTTCCCAGCTGTGGTAGACTTTAAGGCTGCCATCGGGCATGAATGCCAGCATGTCCAGATTCGGGAACATGGAGTTCGTTACCTGCTTTTCGGTGTACGGGTCGTCGTAGAGAATGCGCCCGTCGCGGATGACAATGCCCGTGTGGCGGTTGTTGTTCACGGCGACGCGGTAAGTGTAGTAGTCCGTGTTCATCGCAAAAACGACGTTGTGCTTCTTTGCGGTTTCTGTCGCGTCCACGCGCACCTTGCCCATCTTCTCCGGGTCGTTTTGCACCGTGCGGAGCATTTCGCCCGCGTCCAAATCGCCGTACAGATCCGCCTCAAACCACGTCAGCGGCTGGGTTGCGTCGTATTTGCGCTGGATGATGACTTTGCTGGTCTGGCTGACGTAAATCCACAGTCCCTCGTCCTCGGAAGAGTAGATGTATTCGCCTTCATCGAGGAAACCCTTGGCGTTGAGGGCGGGCATGTGCGCCATGTATGCGGGCACTTCGGTGGGCGCGGGCGTGGCCTCTACGTTGTTTGCTGCCGCATCGTAAGAACCGGGCGCGTCGTAGATGTTTTCGAGGAAGTCGTCTTTGCGGACATCCTCGCCTACGGTCGTGAACGCCAGACCAAACACGCGGTTGTCGTACTTCGTGCCCGTTTCGGTGACGCTCATGCCGGAGGAGGCCTGCGTCTTGTGCAGGGTATAGGCTTCTTCCGCCAGCTCGATGCCGGTCGCGCCATTCATGCTCTTGAGCGGAACCGTCCAGTCAAACGTAATCTGATTTTCGGGGTACAGGTGCAGGTACAGCTTTTTGACCTGCCAAGTGCCGTATGCAATGGTGGACGCGGTGAATTCATCCTCGTTTGCTGCCAATGCAATGCAGTTCTGAGCAGCGTCAGCAATCATCATGTGCTGCTTGTGACCATACTCGCCATTGGTGTCCTGCGTTACAACGACTTCCGGTTTGTACTGCCGATACAGCCCCACAATCCATTCGTTGACTTTGCCTTTGCCGCCCGCAGATTTATAGGCCGCCTTGAGATTTTTGGCATAGCTGTCCTTGAAATTGCCAATGACCGGATACGTCCGCACGCCCATGTGCCACAGACCATTGAGCAGCTCGGAGGAGCGGGTGGTGTTGGAGCGGGTGAAGTACGCCACAACCACCTTGCGCTGCTGCTCGACGGCATAGGTGGGAATTGCGCCGCCGAAGAAAATCAGCTCATCATCCGGGTGCGTGGAGAGGAAGAGGATATCCGCCTTCTCTTCCGTCGGCTGCCATACCTGCACCCAGTCAGGCAAATCGCCCTCAGAAAGCACAAACAGGTCGTTGATGCGCAGGGCAGTTTTCTTCTCGCTTGTCACCGCCAAGCGGACATGCTGCGCGGGCTGCGGCAGCGCAACATACGCGTGGAGGAAGCGCGTGTCGCCCGGCACGGCGGTGAACCAGTCCTTGCCGTCGTCGCTGGTCTGGATTTCCCACGATTCAGGCATGTTGCCGAAGCAGACATAAAGCCCGGCAATTGGCTTGCCCTCCGGCGCGGTAATTGCGATCCATGGGGTTTTGATTTTGTTGCTCTCCCAATAAGAGGTATACTTTTTGTCCGTCATCAGCGTGTATTTCCGTCCGGAACTGCACACCTTGAACTTGCAGTCCTCTGTGATATCATTCGCTTCCGCGGCGAAGGCAACGCTCAGGCTCAGCGCGAGCAGCGTCAGCAGCGCTATCAGCCATTTCTTCATAATCAATGCCATTCCTTTCTATGATACTCCAACCTGAAGAATAGCATAAAAAGAAGGCGATTGTCAACGAAAACCGGCAGAAGAATGGAAAATTTACAACTTCCGTCCGCATTCGCTGTTGACGGAAGGCAGGGAGCATGGTACAATGCAGCGTAGGAAGGGGGGAGAAGCATGCAACAGCCGCGCATCTTTTTTGCTGTGGCGCTGCACGAAAAGTACGCGCTGCCGACAGATGCGCTGTATACGCCAATTCAGGCGGGCGCGGCGATTCATCCGCCGCTGGGGCTGATGCGCGACGATACGGGCGAAAATATCAGCGCGAAGAACGGCAGCTACTGCGAACTGACGGTGCTGTACTGGATGGCGCACAATGTTGATGCGGACTGGTACGGCTTGTGCCATTATCGGCGGTACTTCTCCCTCCGCAGGACAGGCTGCCCGCAAAAGCGCATTCTGACGCGCGCGCAGCTGCTGCCCCTGCTTGATACGGCGGATATTTTTTTGCCGAAAAAGCGGCACTACTGGCTGGAAACGAACTTCACGCAGTATGCCCATGCGCACCACGAGGAGGATTTGTGGAAGACGCGGGCGGCGCTTGCGCGGCTGCATCCGGGGCAGGAGCGCGTGTTTGACCGCGTGATGGCGCGCCGATCCGGGCATCGGTTTAACCTGATGCTGATGCGCCGGGACGCGCTGCAAAGCTATGCATCGTGGCTGTTCCCCCTGCTGGACGCGGCGGAAATTGACACGACGGGCTACAGCGCGCGGGATAAGCGGGTGCATGGTTTTCTGGCGGAGCGGCTGCTGGACGTGTGGCTGGCACAGCAGGATTACCGCGTGAAAGAACTGCCGGTGGCGCATCTGGAACGGCAGCACTGGGGAAGGAAGATTGCAGCGTTCCTGCTGCGGAAAATGGGCATCAAAAACGACCGAACGGCGCGGTGAAGCGGGTTCGGTCGTTTTGCTGAAAAAATATATTTTCGTAGCATTCTTGACAAACGATTAACGAAGGATATAATAATATTATCATAAGCATGCAAACTGTATGCGGAAAGAAGGATTGGTTATGAAAAGAAGAGCACTTTCAACGCTGATGGCGCTGTCCCTGTTCTGCGCGGGTGGGGCAGCAATGGCAGACGGCGCGTATACGCCCGGAACTTACACGGTTTCTGCGGACGGCAACAACGGCGCAATTACCCTGCGTGTTGAAATGACGGCGGATGCGATTGCGGATATCAAAGTCGTGTCACAGAGCGAAACGGCAGGCTTGGGTGATGTTGCCATCGACAAGATGATTGAGGCTATCCTTGTGGCGGGCAATACCGACGTTGATACGGTCAGTCAGGCGACCGTATCCAGCGAAGCAGTGATTGCGGCAGTGAATGCGGCGCTATCTCGCGCGGAAAAGGGTGAAGTGGACACCGTGGCATCTCCCGTGGCAGAAGCGGTGACGGAAGAAACGTTTGCCGACCAGTGCAAGGCGGCGGGCATCGACTTCACCTACGAAGACCCGAATGCGTCAATTTACGATTTCCAGACGACGGATGCGGCTGTGGACGTTATTACGCACGCGTCCGGCAAGGCGAAGTATGTGGATGAAACGGACGGCCCGTGCATCCGTACCCCGCTGGATCTGGCGGCGCGCTCGGCAGTGAAGGTCAAGGTCTACTATTGGATTGCGGATGAAAATGGCGTTTCGACGCTGGAGGAAGCCACGAAGCTCGAAAATGCGCAGTATGTCAGCGTACCGTTCCCGAATGACGGCGGCAAGTACGCCATCAAGCTGCAAAGCAATGGCTTGGGCACGAATACGGTTGTGACCATTGACGAGAACAACGAGCCGACGGTTGCTATTTTCGGCTTGAAGTACACGGTGGATGAGAACGGCACAGATGTTTACACGTCCTGCGCGGTGATGGCGGAAACGGCGACGTACCGCAACCTGATTGCGGGCAGCCCCATTGTCATCTCCTACTATGAATACAATCCCTTTACGGAGAAGAAAATCGGCATTGGCGCACGCAATGCGGGCGCGCGCGTGCAGTGCGAACTGGATCAGCAGCGCAGTATGCTGACGACGATTCCTGCCGAGGGCGAAACGGCGCAGAAAATCAGCGTTGCGGACTATCTTGCGATGGACGAAGACGCACGGAATGCGATTCAGATTAAGTATATCACGATGGTTGCAAAGGTAGTTGCCTTGTACTCCATCGGTTGATACCCAAATAGCAAAGGGCTGCCATGCACAATCTGCACGGCAGCCCTTTTTACAATGGCACTTTTCCAAAGCCCAACACGCGGGCATTGCCTGAGAGTAGTACCAGTTCAATCGCGCGAAAGGGAGTCCAGAGGGTCGAAGACCCTTTGGCAGGGTCAAGGGGCAGCGCCCCTTGGGTTCCTCCAATCAACACGCGGAAGTTGTATGAAAAAGTCACCAACTCAATCGCGCGAAAGGGTCAAGGGACGAAGTCCCTTGCGGGGTCAAGGGGCAGCGCCCCTTGGGTCACCCCACCCACACCGTCTCTTTCAGCAAGTCCTCGTCCTTCGCGCTGTGCCCCGCCATCAGCATGAAGTCGCCCGGCGCGAAAACACGTTCTTCCGCACGGTTGATGTAGGTGAACGCGGTGCGGTCGAGATGGAAGGTGACCTCCTGCTCCTCGCCCGGCTGCAGAAGCACCTTGCGGAAGGCAATCAGCTGCTTCACAGGCTGCATCACCTCGCATACGCAGTCGCGCAGGTACACCTGAACCGTCTCTTCGCCCGCAATGTCGCCCGCGTTGCGCACCTTCACCGACAGCGTGAGCGAATCCGCATCCACCGCCAAATCGCGGTAGACAAACGGCGCATAGCCGATGCCCTCGCCAAAGGTGAACAGCGGCTCGGCAGGCAGGTCGCTGTAGTGCCCCCAGTGCCAGCCGGGGAGATGGTTGTAGTACACCGGCACCTGCCCCGAATGGTGCGGGAAGCTGATGGGCAGCCGCCCGGACGGATTCAGCCGCCCGAAAATCGCTTCCGCGACCGCCTGACCGCCGAACATGCCGCCGTTGAAGGCGCACACGAGCGCATCCGTCGAATGGGCAATTTCCGGAATCGCCAGCGGCTTGGAGGACAGCAGCACCGTCACCAGCGGAATCCCCAGCGCACGCAGCTCGCGGTATAGCTCCAGCTGCCGCCCGGACAGGGCAAGGTCGGCGCGGTCTTTCGTTTCGCCATACTGTGCGTAAACATCGCCCACGACAAGCACAATCGCATCCGCATTCCGGCACGCAGCCACCGCACCCGGAATGTTGTCAGCATCCGAAGGAAGCACGCCGCACCCGCGGTGGTATGCAACCTCGAAATTCTCCTGTGTGCCGATGGCCTCGATGCCCTCGCGAATCGTCACATATGGGCGGACGGCGGGGCGGTTCGGGATGAGTTTGGGATGCGTGAAGTACGTCCAGTCGCCGTACTGCGCGCGAATGTCGTCCGCGCTCGCACCGATGACCGCCACACGGCGGACGGATGTCAAGGGCAGGGTGTGCGCGTCGTTTTTAAGCAGGGTGATGGACTTGCGTGCCGCCCGAAGCGCCGCCTGCTGATGCTCCTCGCACCCGATGCACCCCGGACGCCCGCTCTTCTCCGGCTGCGCCAGCAGATTCATGCGGCACTTGACGGTCAGAATGTGACGCACCGCGTCGTCCAGCACGGCTTCGTCGAGTTTGCCGGAGCGCACCGCGTCAATCGCCGCATCGTAGAAGCCGAGGGAGGTCATCATCATGTCGTTGCCTGCCTTGGCAGCCAGCACGGACGCTTCGGGCATGTCCGCTGCGACGTGCTGGGCGCTCAGAAGCGAATGGCAGTTGTTCCAGTCGGTGACGCTGAAGCCGTCAAAGCCCGCGTCGCCGCGCAGAATCGCCTTCATGCTCTTCTCGTCGGCGGTGAAGGGCGTGCCGTCGATGGAACCATACGCCGTCATGACCGTTGCGCACCCTGCCCGGAACGCCTTCTCGAACGGCGGCAGGAACGTCTCGCGCAGGCGGCGGTACGTCATTTCCGTGTCGCAGGCATCGCGCGCACCGACCGCTTCGCCGTAGCCGATGTAGTGCTTGGCGCACGCCAGAATATGCTCGCCGTCGGACAAATCGTCGCCCTGATAGCCGCGCACGATCGCTTCGCCTAATTCACCCGCCAGATAGGGGTCTTCGCCGAAGGTTTCGTCGACGCGCCCCCAGCGGGTGTCGCGCCCCAAGCACAGCACGGGCGAGAACGTCCAGTGCAGCCCGTCGGTGGCGACTTCGCGCGCCGTCACTTCGCCCATTTCGCGCGCGATGTCCTTATCCCACGCGCAGGCGCACGCCAGCTGCGACGGAAAAATGGTGGCGTGGTCATTCAGCCCATGCCCGTGGATGGCGTCAATGCCGAACAGCACGGGGATGCCCAGACGGCTATGGAGCGCCGCCTGCTGTACCTCGCGCGCGTCGTCGCCCAGAACGTGCAGGAACGAGCCTGCGCCGAGCTTTGCCCAGCGTAATGCTTCCTCGCGCCCGACGACGGTGTAGGGAACCTGCACCATTTGGGCGGCTTTTTCTTCCAGTGTCATTTGGGACAGCAGGGTTTCCACCTGCTGGTGGATGGCTTCGTTGGAAAGCATGGAGAATCCTCCTTTTTGGCGTGAATCGTTTTGGCACCGTGCGTGGAATACCCTCATGATACAGGCAAAAGAGAAAAAAGGCAAGCGGGGGAGCGGGGAAAATTTTGCGAAAACGATTGAGAAGTCAAGAAAAAACAGACGTTTGGGCTGATTGCACGGATTTTCGGAAAAGTTTTCGGACATTTTTTTGCTTTGGCGCAAGGATTTTTCACTTGTTTGTCGTACTCTTTGAGTGGAAAATAGTATTGTTCTTTTCATTCTTGAAAGGAGTATGCAATGAATCGGGAGCGTTATTTGCAGGAAATCGACGCGGTGAACGCAGCGGGAAAATATCACCCGACGTGGGAATCGCTCAGCACTCACCCTGTGCCGGACTGGTATCGGGAGAAGCGGCTGGGCATCTTCCTGCACTGGGGCGTGTTTTCTGTTCCGGCGTATCATGATTGGTACGCGCGGAACATGTACATCAAGGGTTCGCCGGAATACGAGTACCACTGCCAGCATTACGGGCAGCCGAAGGATTTCGGCTTCAAGGATTTCATTCCGCAATTCAAGATGGAAGCGTTCGATCCGCAGGCGTGGGTGAAGCTGTTCCGGGAAGCGGGGGCGGATTACATCGTGCCGGTGGCGGAGCATCACGACGGCTTCCAAAATTACCGGAGCGAGCTGTCCCACTGGAACGCGGCGGAAATGGGCCCGCACCGGGACATCATGGGCGATTTGCTGGTGGAGGCGGAGCGTGCGGGCATGACGCTGGGCGCATCGAGCCATCGCGTGGAGCATTGGTGGTTCCTGGGGCATGGGCAGGAGTTTGACAGCGACATCAAGCAGCCGATGCATCTGGGCGACTACGCATGGCCAGCCATGCCCGAACGGGAGAATCAGGACTTGTTCTCCGAGCCGATGCCGACGGATGAGTTCCTGACGGACTGGCTGCTGCGCTGCTGCGAGATCGTCGACCGCTATCATCCGCGCATCCTCTATTTCGACTGGTGGATTCAGCATTCCGCCGTCAAGCCGTATCTGCAGCGCTTCGCCGCGTACTACTTCAACGTGATGGAAAGCCGCGGCGGGTGCGCTATCAACTACAAGCACGACGCATTCCCGTTCGGCATCGGCGTGCCGGACATTGAGCGCGGGCAGTTCGCGGAAGCGAAGCCGTTCCTGTGGCAGTCGGACACGTCCGTCATGCGCGGCAGCTGGTGCTATTCCGTGCAGCCGGACAAGGCGGTCTACAAAGCGCCGCAGGAGATTGTGCAGGACTTGCTGGATGTGGTGAGCAAGAACGGCCGCCTGCTGCTGAATTTCGGCCCGAAGCCGGACGGCACGCTGGCGGACAAAGACGTTGAGATCCTGCATAAACTGGCGGACTGGATGCGCGTCAATGACGAGTGCATCCACGGCACAGGCTTGTGGCGCATCAATCAGGAAGGCCCGACGAAGATTCAGGAGGGGCAGTTTGCCGACGGCGCGTCCCGCAACTTCACCAGCGAGGACTTCCGCTTCACCTGCCGCGGCGGAAACATCTACGCGGCGTGCATGGCGTGCCCGGCGGACGGCAAGCTGCACATTCGGTCTTTGCGCGAGGCGGACGCGAGCCACTTGCCGCTCTGGCACGGCATTGTGCGGAAGGTGGAGGTGCTGGGCAATCCCGCGCAGGCCGCGTGGACGCGCGACGGCGAAGCCCTGCATGTGGACTTGGGGGATTACCAAAGCGACATGCCGGTTGTGGTGAAAATCATCACGGACTAAAGACGGCGGTTTCCGCGCCCTGTGCGCATGAAAAGAGCCATCAATATGATCATAAAGGAGAGCATCAACATGCGTTTTACGCAAGGTTACTGGGTCATCCGGCAGGACTATGTGATGTCCTACGCCACGCAGACCGTGCGCGTCATCAAGAATGACAAGGAGCTGCACATCATCAGCGCCTGCCGCCCGATTCGCCACCGCGGCGATATTCTCGACGGCGGCTCGCTTGACATTGTGTTCACCGCGCCGCGCAGGAACATCATCCGCGTGCAGGTGACGCACTTTGCCGGAACGCCGCGCAAAGACCCCAAGTTCACGACGTATGAAGAGGATGTGACGCCCGAAATCCGCGAGGATGACGACTACGCCTACTTCACCTCCGGCGACTTGACTGCGCGCGTGAGCAAGGGCGGCAACTGGGCGGTGGACTATATGGTCGGCGACCGCGTCCTGACGACCTCCGGTTGGCGCGGCATGGGTCGTGCGCTGAAGAAGGACGGCACGCCCTGTTCGCTTCTGCCGCACGGCACGTCCTACATGTCCGAGAGCCTCCAGCTGGACGTGGGCGAATGCGTTTACGGTCTGGGCGAACGCTTCGGCGCGTACGTCAAGAACGGTCAGACGGTTGATATGTGGAATGCGGATGGCGGCACGGCGTCGGAGCTGGCGTACAAGAACATCCCGTTCTACATGACCAACCGCGGTTACGGTGTGCTGGTGGAGAACGCAAGCGACGTGTCCTTTGAAGTCGCGACGGAAAAGGTGGAGCGCGTGCAGTTCTCGCACGAGGGCGAAACGATGGTCTACGACGTGATTTACGGCGGCACGCCGAAGGACACGCTCGACCTGTACACCGCGCTGACGGGTCGCCCGGCGCTCGTGCCCGCGTGGTCGTTCGGTCTGTGGCTGTCCACCTCTTTTACCACGAATTACGACGAGCAGACGACTTCCTCCTTCATCAACGGCATGGCGGAGCGCGACATTCCGCTGTCCGTGTTCCACTTCGACTGCTACTGGATGAAGGGCTTCAACTGGTGCGACTTCGAGTGGGATCATGACACGTTCCCCGACCCGGTGGGAATGCTCAAGCGCTACCACGAGAAGGGACTGCATATCTGCTGCTGGATTAACCCGTACATCGGTCAAGCGTCGCCGATGTTCAAGGAAGGCATGGAGCATGGCTACCTGCTGAAAAAGACCGACGGCAGCCTCTTCCAGACCGATATGTGGCAGGCGGGCATGGCGATTGTCGATTTCACCAATCCGGATGCCTGCAAGTGGTACGCTTCTTACCTCTATAAGCTGATGGACATGGGCGTGGACTGCTTCAAGACCGACTTCGGCGAGCGCATCCCGGTGCGCGACATCCGGTGGTTCGACGGCAGCGACCCGGTCTATATGCACAACTATTACACCTACCTGTACAACAAGGTCGTCTTTGACGTTGTGAAGGATCGCAAGGGCGAAGGGGAAGCGATTCTGTTCGCCCGCAGCGCAACCGTCGGCGGTCAGCAGTTCCCGGTGCACTGGGGCGGCGATAACTCCGCGACCTACATCTCGATGGCGGAAACGCTGCGCGCAGGTCTGTCCATGAGTCACAGCGGCTTCGGCTACTGGAGCCACGATATTTCCGGCTTTGAGTCCACCGCCCCGGCGGATGTTTACAAGCGCTGGGTGCAGTTTGGCCTCTTGTCCTCCCACAGCCGCCTGCACGGCTCGACCAGCTACCGCGTGCCGTGGCTGTTTGACGAGGAGAGCGTGGATGTCTGCCGCAAGTTCACCAAGCTCAAGTGCCGCCTGATGCCCTACCTGTACGGCAAGGCGGTGGAGGCGCATGAACACGGCGTGCCGATGATGCGCCCGATGATGCTGGAGTTCCCGGATGACCCGGCGTGCGATATGCTCGACCGCCAGTACATGCTGGGCGATTCGCTGCTCGTTGCGCCGATTTTCCGCAAGGACGGCGAGGTGCAGTATTATCTGCCCGACGGAACGTGGACGTCCCTGCTGGATGGCGGCAAGGTCGAAGGCGGCCACTGGCAGACGGAGATTCACGACTTCATGTCCCTGCCGCTGATGGTGCGTCCCGGCACGGTGCTGCCGCTGGGCGCGCATGACGACCGCCCGGATTACGACTATCTGGACGGCGTGGAGCTGCACGTCTACCAGCTGGCGGACGGCGAGAGCGAGACGGTTGAAATCCCCGACACGAAGGGGAATGTCGCCGCGACCTTCACCGTGACGATGAAGGATGGTCAGGCGCAGGTCGAAACGGACTCTACGAAGCCGTATACCGTGGTTGTGCATCAGTAAATAACAACAGCCCTCTGGCGCAGGATGCTTGCGTCAGAGGGCTGTTTGCGTAATATGCGATATTGTTATTTCTATATGCAATCAATGTTGTGCAGAGGGTTTCGCGTCTGCGTACGCGACAAGGGGGCAATGGAAACAGACGAATGTCTGCGGTCGCCCCCTTGACCCCTTCGCAGTCGCCTCCCATGTTACTTGGTTTTTATCGTTACAAGGGCGACAAAAAGGAAAACAATATTATACTTCCGGTGACGCCGTTGCTGCCGCATCCTCCGCGACATACACCGCCGCCCCATCCATGCGTGCATTCTCCAGCAGCTCCGTCAGGAACAAGTACAGCGCGTGATGATCCCGCGCCAGATTATACCCCGATAGAATCAGCAGCTCGCCGGAATCCGCCAGCATCATCAGCGTAATTTTGTCCTCGCCGTCGCCAAAGGCGTCGTTCACCACGCCGCCGAGAATGCAGAAGCCGGGCTGGGCGTCAAAATCCATCGTCTCGCTGGTCTTGGGGTCGAAATCCTGCATCAGGATGGGCAGCGCCGCCGCCGGGTCGGCATCCGGCACGCGGGAAATCACCATCGCCACCACGCGCGAATCTCCCCGCACAAGTGTGATGCGCCCCTCCGCCATCTCCACATGCGCGTCCTCCGGCAAAACCACGTTGAAGGGCGCAAGTGCGCTTTCCGGCACGGCAGTCAGCATCGGCGTGGGCGCGGGTGTGCCGGTCGGGGCGTCCGTTCCTTCCGCCAGCGGGCAGGAGAAGGTTATCAGGGAAAAAAGAAGCATCAGGCAAAGCAGCCGCGTCATGCGCCGCATGGTCATGCACCTCCGTCAAAAGCAGTTTTGTGCCTTCATCATACCGCATTTGCGCGCGGATGTCAATTTGCGAAATGTAACACTTCCTTTTAGGGGGAAATTATGATATGATAAGGGCGGAAATTCCCGCAACACGAAGGAGGTTTTTTCCTTGATGCAGAAAATCATCCGCCACCTGTTCTGCCAGCCGCACATGGCGCGCCGGATTGTTGTGCTGATTCTCAGCGTGACGATTATGGGTGCGTGCGTGTCGGTGTTTGACCGCATTCAGTTCGGCACAGACCCCGCGTCCGTGCTGAATCTGGGCGTTGCCAATAAGCTGCACATGCTCCTTGGCACCTACCAGATGCTCTTCTACGGCGCGCTGCTCATCGTCGTGATGGCGATGCGGCAGTGGGAGTTCATCGGCCTGGGGTCGATTGCAAACATGGTGCTTGTAGGTTACTCGAAGGATTTGTTCGACCTCATCTTCAGCAGCCTGAACATCCTCAACCGCGGTACAATGGGCATGACGGAGCGCATCTGCTGGCTTGTGCCGACGCTGGGCGTGTTCATGGTCGCCGTGGCGTTCTATATGGTGGTGGAGCTTGGCAGCGGGCCGTATGACGCGATTCCGCAGATTATCTCGAAGTACGTCAAGAAGATTCCCTATGCCGTCATTCGCATGATTTACGACCTGTCCGCGATTGCCATCGGCTGGCTGCTGGGCAGCACGGTCGGGGTGGTGTCGATTGTTACGGGCTTCTTCCTCGGCCCGATTATCGCGGCGATTGCGAAGAAATTCCGCCCATGGTTTGCGTAATTTCCCGGAGGTGACATGATGCTCGCCGAAAGAATGGAATTGCTGACGAAGCGCCCGCAGGGAACGCTTTTCCCTTCGGCGCAGAACCGCGCGGCGTGGGACACGCTGCCCGCCGATGACTGCACGGACATGGAAACGTTCATTGCCAAGTGGCGCGGTACGCCCTACCCGATGCTGCTGCTGAGCGACTACGCCGCATTCGTCCGCACGGGCAGCCGCGCACAGTGCGAAACGCCGTATTTCGCGCGTCGGCGGAAGCTCATCGCGGCGGTATTAGACGTGTGCCTGCACGGAGAATCGGCGGATTTGTCCGCAGTGGAGGATGGCTTGTGGTGCATCTGCGAGGAAACGACGTGGGCGATCAGCGCCCATGCGAACCTGACGGCGGCGCACCCGTTTCCTATCAGCGGCGAGCCGATACTGGACTTGTTCGCCGCGCAGACCGCCATGGTGCTGTCCTTTACGCTGACGTTGCTGGGCGATTGGCTTGACAGCTCCCTGCGCCAGCGGGTGACGGCGGAAATTCAGCGCCGCGCGATTGACCCGTTCCTGCACCGCAATACTGACTGGTGGATGGGGTTCACACGCAAGGATTTGTGCAACTGGACGCCGTGGATTGTGTCAAACGTGATGTTCTCAGCGCGGTGCTTGCTGGACGATCCGCTGCCTGTGTACCGCCGCGCCTGCGGGATGCTCGATGCGTATCTGCGCTGCATCCCGGCAGACGGCGGCTGTGACGAGGGCGCGGCGTACTGGAACATGGCGGCGGGCAGCCTGCTGGACTGCCTTGAACTGATGGCGGAAGCCGGACTGACCTGCTGGGAGGAGCCGAAATTGCGGAACATGCTGCGCTTCCCGCTGCTGATGTCGCTGGGGAACGGCTATTTCGCGAACTTCGCGGACTGCGACGCGCGCCCGGTGATGTATGGCGAGCGATTGCAGCGCGCGGGCGAACTGCTTCGCGATGCGCCGCTGACGGCGATGGGGCAGAACCTGCGCGGTCAGCCGACGGACTGCATCGGCGACGTGCCGCACTTTTCGCGCCTTTTGCAGCGGCTGTTCCATCCGGCTGGCGCAGGTCAGTCGGCAGGGGACACGCAGGACACGCTGCTGCCGGACTTGCAGGTGCGCATCATCCGCCGGAATGGGTGGACGCTGTGCATCAAGGGCGGACACAACGGCGAAAGCCACAATCACAACGACGTCGGGTCACTGATGGTGTATGTGGATGGGCATCCGCTGCTGGTGGATGCGGGCAACATGGTTTATACCGCGAAAACCTTCTCCGATGCGCGCTACACGCTCTGGAACTGCCGGAGCATGTACCACAATGTGCCGCTGATTGGCGGATTCGAGCAGTGCGCCGGGGCGGAGTACGCCGCGCGGAACTTCCGCACCCTGCCGGACGGCGCGTCGCTGGACATGGCGGGCGCGTATCCGGCGGAAGCGGGCGTGCTGTCGGCGATTCGCGGCGCATTGGTCACGCCGGACGGGGTTCAAATTGCGGACGAAATCACCCTGCAAGCGCCGGAAGCCGTCACGTTCACCCTGATGGCGCGGGAGAAGCCGGAAATCCGCCCAGACGGGATTGAATTTGCGCACGCACGGATGGAAATCAGTCCCATGCTGGCGGCAGCAGTGGAAGAAATCCCCGTTACCGACGCGCGGATGGCGAAGAACTGGCATGGGTCGCTCTGGCGGATTTCGCTGACGGCGGAAGCGGGCAGGCATCATCGGCTGACCATCAAAATCAGCAGAAATAATTTTGTGAATCAGGAATGAGAGCGGCGCTTCATTCGTTGTATGATTGGAAAGCCAATGGAAGGAGGAAACTTCCTTATGAAGAATTTCTGGAAAATTGTGATGCTGACCGTCCTGTGCGTATCGCTGCTGTGCGGCGTGACGGCGATGGCGGAAGCCGACCGTTTTCAGTTTGAAAAAACAAATTTGACCGTCTTTGAGGGCAATACGCTGGAATTGTCGCTCATCCGGCAGGGAAATTGCGCGGCGGACGGCGAATTGACATTTGTCAGCGGGCGCGAGAACATCGCGACGGTGGATGAAAACGGTGTGGTAACGGGGCTGACGAAAGGGCAGTCGACGATTACTGCGACGCTCAAAACCGAGAAACGGACGTGGAAAGCGTCTGTCACCGTGACCGTGGCGCGCGCCGTGACGGACATTGCGGTGAACGAAACGAGTCTCACGCTCTATGATGCGGCAGATCCGCTCATCAGTCACCTGACGGGCGGCGCGGACGGCCGCGTGCTGCTGCTGCGCAAAGGCAAACAGGTGTCGATTCGGGCGACGCTGTCCCCCAATGACGCGAACAACCGCCGCTACACCGTCGCTTCGTCGGATACGGACGTGGTGCGTGTGAGCGGGTCAACGCTGACGGCGCGCGGCGCGGGCGAGTGCATCGTGACCGTGGCGAGCGAATCGAACCCGGAAGTCAGTGTGGATTACCGCGTCATCGTCATCACCCCGGTAACGGGCGTGACCGTGACGGCGGACACCAAGACGCTCTTCATCGGCACAACGGCGCAGCTGACAGCGACGGTGAAGCCGGCGGATGCGTCCATCACGGGCGTGAAGTGGGAAAGCACGAACGAGAAAGTCGCCGTTGTGGATGAATACGGCGTGGTGACGGGCGTTGGGCGCGGACAGGCGACCATTCGCGCGACGGCGGCGGATGGCGGCGGTCAGCGCGCAAGCGTGAACGTGACCGTCAAGCAGCAGCCGGAAAGCATCACCCTGAGCGGCTTAAGCGGCAATATTCGCGTGGGCGGCGGCGTTACGCTGAAGGCGACCGTGCTGCCGAACACGACAAGTGACAAGGCGGTTGTGTGGTCTACGTCGGACGCGAGCGTCGCGACGGTGAGCGCGAACGGCTACGTCAAGGGCGTACGCGCGGGCAGCTGCACCATCACCTGCCAGAGCAAGACGTTCCCGGAGGTCTATGCGCAAATCGACGTGACGGTGTATGCGCCGGTTACGTCCATCACCTTCAACGAGAAGAAACCGTCCGTGGCGGTGGGGCGCAGCATTGCCCTCAGCTGGACGGTGAAGCCGCAGGATGCGACGGATTCGTCCGTCAGCTTCTCGACGAACAAGCCGGATGTTGTGTCGGTGTCGGATGACGGCATCGTGACCGGTCTCAAGCGCGGTGAATGCTACGTCTACGCGAGCGCGAACGACGGCAGCGGCAAAAAGGCGACCATCCGCGTGACGGTGACGCAGCCGGTCACGGGCGTGACGATGAAGTACACCTCGCAGAACGTGGGGCTGAACAAGTACACCACGAACACCGCTATTCTGGAACCCGCGAACGCCGACAACAAGAAGATGCAATGGACAAGCCAGGATGAGCGCATTGCGACGGTATCGGGCAACGGGCTGAATCCGAAGGTGACGGGCCGCGCATGGGGTACGACTACCATCATCGGTACGACGGATGACGGCAGTTATGTCGTCACCTATACCATCAACGTTGGCAGCAGAAAGGATGCGCTGCGCATCACGAACCTGTGGGCGGAAAACAACGCGGCGAAGATCGTCGTTTACAACGCCAGCAACCTGACCATCACCAAATTCTACTACACGATTTACCTTTACAATGCCTTCGGCGAACCGCTGGTCTGCAACACCGACGGGCGTTCCTTCTCCTTCACGGGCACTTACAACTTCACCCTTGCCCCCGGTGAAGCGACCCGCCACGGGCAGTTCTCCTTCGGGCGCGAGTACATCAAGCCCTATGGCGTGGGGCAGGTGGTCATGCGCATCAATGGCTACGACATTGAGGGCGGTGAGCACTACGATATTCCCGCCAATGACCAGCCGGAATTCACCTGGAAGGCCACGATTGACGACGGACAAGGGTAATCCCGATGCCGCTTCTGGAAACAGGAGCGGCGCTTTTTAATTGGGAGTGAGAAGCCGGAAATAAGTGGCGAAAATGGGCGATTTCTTATCAGCGTCAGCAAACAAAAAAAAGTATTTTGCAGCTATCTTGACACGCTTTTTCACCTGTGTTACACTGTGAGCGGTTGAAGAATGCCGTGTTCTTCGACCCTTTGCGGTATCCCAATAAATTGGAACTATCAACAGGTAATGTTTTTATTCACAGGGGAGGTTATCCGAATGAATACAACCCTGCTGACGGCGCTCGCGCTGGGCGGCGCTGCGCTCTCGGTCAAGAAGCCGACGCAGAACCATAACCTGATGCGTCTGCCGTCCTTCCGGGGCATTGCGGAAGTCCGCGCAAGTCTGCCGGGACGGATGCGGCTCTATCTGCCCGCCGTATCTGCCAACCGCGAAGCCGCAGAGGAAATGAAGCGGCAGCTGGAAGCAACCGGCGTGGTGCATGAAGTGACGCTCAACTTCCGCCTGTCTACCGCTCTTATTCGCTACGACGAGACGAAGGTCGAAGCCGCCGTGGTGCAGGGCGCGGTGCTGAAGCTGATGGGACTGACCGACGCGCTGCAGAAAGAGCCGGTCAGCCGAATTCAAAGCGGGTTGAATACGCTGATGTCGGCAATCAACCACGGTTTGCTGGAGGCGACGAACGGTCTGCTTGATGTGCGGACGCTGGCGGGATGCGCGCTGACGTTCGCGGGCGTGAAAAGCCTTGCGGTTAGCGGCGCGGCTGTTCCGGGCGCGATGACGCTGCTCTGGTGGGCAGCCAGCATCTGGAGGCGAAACGACAGTGGGACGAATTGAAACGGCGCTGATACGCCACTACCTGAAGCCCGCTGTGACCAGCGATCTGCCGGGGCGCTTGCGCTTGAGCTTTAAGGGATATCAGATGCTGCCGAAGGAAGCGCTGCCGCACCTGCATTATGTGCAGGACGTGATGACGATGCTGCCGGGGGTGCGGGATGCGCAGGTGAATCCGCGGATTGGTACGGCGCTGGTGACGTATGACGCGAGCATGACCAATCGGGAGGAAATCCTGCGGTGGATTGCGACAGCGGTGGATACGGGGCTGGAATTGGCGCAGGAGATTGACTGGACAAAGAGCGATGTGGGGGAGGAAGAATTGGCGACGATGGCACGCCGCCGCCTCGCCTTGCGGCTGGGACAGACAAAAAAGTAACGGCAAAGACTTGTAAGGGAAAAGCGCCCAAGCCGGGCGCCAGTCAATGGGTGTCGAGAGGGGCTTTGCCCCTTCGCAGGGTCAAGGGACAGCGTCCCTTGTGGGGTTTGGGGCAACGCCCCAACTGTTCCACGGGTGACCATTCCAAAGGAAAAAAACAACAAAGGGCGCAGGCAGCGAAGCGTCCCTGCCAGTAACTTCGCGCTTTCTCAGAAGCGCCCCCCCAAGCTGCTCTTTCCAACACCTATGCTGTGTCGCGCCAGATTGGCGCGACCGTGTAGCTGGTCTTTCAAACATAGCTGGTCTTTTCCGCAAGCAAGGGTTTCGCCTCTGCGGAGGCGACAAAAGGGCAATGGAAACGGACGAAGTCCGCGATCGCCCTTTGGAAACCCTCGGTGCACACTCCTGTTAGTTGAGCCTTTTCACGGCAAGGGTTTGCACAATCGACGCGAAAAAGCATGAATCATTGAATCTGAATTGCCAAATCAAAGAAGGGATAATATGTTCAATCGGGAAACACAGAAAAACTGGATGAAGAGTCAGGTGGCGCATAGCCTTCGCGGGCGGCTGCGGCTCAGAGTAGAAGGGCTGAACTTCCTGAATGACGAGAAGGAAGAAATCGCCCAGATGCTTGCCAACCTGCCGGGCGTGCAGTGCGTGCAGGTGACGCCGATTACCTGCGGCATCCTCCTGCGCTTCGATCCGACCGCGACGGATACGTCGATTCTCTGTGAAGGCGTGGACGTGACGATGGCACGCTATGCCATGAACGCCTACCGCAATCGTCAGGCAGGCAGCAAGCCGGAAGAACCGGAAGTGTCCATGACGACAAAGCAGCTGACAAAGCGGCTGGCGCTCAACGCGGGCGCGGTGCTGCTCGGCCACACGATTCTGCCCGGCAGCCTGCTCGGCGGTGCGATGGCGAGCTTCACGTCGCTGGAAGCGCTGACCAGTTTGGGACTGACGATGCCGATGGCACGGAGCGCGGCGGCGGGTCTGCGCCGCGATATGCGCCCGAACGCCGATTTCCTGACGGTTACGTCGATTGTCGCAAGCCTGCTGCTCGGTACGCCGCATTCCGCCCTGATGATTCTGGCGCTGTCTGACCTTGCAGAACTGATGACGTCCTACACCATCGAGCGCACGCGGTCGTCCATCAAGCAGATGCTGTCGGTGGAAGACGGCGAGGTCTGGAAGGTGCTCTCGGACGGGCGGCTGGAGAAAACGCCGATTGGTAAACTCGAAGCGGGCGACACCATCGAGGTGCACACGGGCGAGAAAATCGCGGTGGATGGCACGGTGGTGTCCGGCAGCGCGGTTGTTGACCAGAGTGCCATCACGGGCGAATTCGTCCCGGCGGAAAAGCGCAAGGACGCGGAGGTGTTCGCGGGCACGGTCGTCAAGAACGGCAATATGCAGATTCAGGCGCAGCGCGTCGGCGACCAGACGGTTGTCTCGCGCATCGTGGGCATGGTGGAGCAGAGCGAACTCAAGAAAGCGCCCATCCAGCGCTATGCCGATAAGTTCTCCAACTACCTCGTGCCGCTGAATTTCCTGCTGTGCGCGGCGGTTTGGCTCGTGACGCGCAATCCGCAGAAGGCGCTGAAGATGCTTGTTATTGACTATTCCTGCGGCATCAAGCTTTCGACCGCGACGGCGTTCTCCGCCGCGATTAACACGGCGGTCAAGCGCGGCGTGCTGATTAAGGGCGGCGCGTACATCGAGCAGATGAGCAGCGCGAACACTGTTCTGCTGGATAAGACCGGCACGATTACCGAGGGGCGTCCGCGCGTGACGGGCATGACGATGCTGACCGACACGATGGACGAGACGGAAGTGCTTTCGCTGGCGATGGCGGCGGAGGAAACCAGCACGCATCCGCTGGCAAGCGCGATTTTGACCTACGGGCGCGCGCACGGAGCGAAAATTCCCCCGCATGGCGAAATTGTAACCGAAGTCTCCCGCGGCAGCCGGACGGAAGTCGACGGCAAGTGCATCCGCGTCGGCAACCTCAAGTACATGAAGGAAAATGGCGTCCGCGCGGATGTCGCGATTCCCGATGCGAACGGCGCAATTCCGAACTACGTTGGCGTGGGGGACAAGATTGTCGCCGTGCTGTACGCCATGGATAACCCGCGCGCAAACGTCCGCCGCGCCATCAACGCTCTGCGCTACGACGGCGTGGGCGACATTGAGCTGCTGACGGGCGATATGGCGGCACAGGCGCAGGCTGTTGCGGAAATGGTCGGCGTGGACGGCTATCAGGCACAGCTGCTGCCTGAACAGAAGGCGGAGGCTGTCTTGAAGCTGCAAACGCAGGGCAACGGCGTCGTCATGGTCGGCGACGGCATCAACGATGCGCCCGCGCTGGCGTATGCGGACGTCGGTATCTCGCTGGGCAGCAAGTCCACCGATATTGCCATGGAAACCAGCGACGTGGTTATCAATCGCGATGACCCGATGATGATTCCCGAACTGCGCCGCTTGGCGCGCGCGACAATGCGCATTGTGCAGCAGAACTTCGCAATGGTCATCGGCATCAATACCGTCGGGCTGATTCTCGGCGCGGCAAGCGGCATCTCTGTGCTGGCGAGCGCGCTGATGCACAACATGTCCACCATTCTCGTTGTGGCGAACTCGCTGCGGCTGATGGTGTTTCCGCCGATGGAGGGGTGACGAATGCACAATGACAACATCGGCGCGGTGCATTTGACAGTGCTGAGTGCCATGCCCGGCAGACTTCGCCTGCAATTGGAAAAGCCGATTGAGGGCGAAGCGATTTTCCTGAGCATTCCGGGGCTGCAAAGCTGCCGGTATAATCCGCGCATTCAGACGATGCTGTGCTGCTACGACAAGGCGGTTATTTCCGAAAGTGACCTGCTCGTGCGCATCGGTGCGCTGTACGCCCGCTTGCAGCAGACGGCGGTGCTGCACGTCAAGCACTCGGAAGAAGAAGGCTTCTCGATGGCGCCCAGCGGCTATCTGGCGCTTGGCTGCATTGTCCTTGACGGCATGATGACCCTCGCGGGTTCGACGCTCACGCGCTACACGCGCTGGCTGTCCGCCGGGGCGACGTTGACCGCCGTGGTTGAGCACGCCTATCAGGAACTGCACACACGCGGCAGTTTCGACCCGGAAGTGATGTCCGTCGTCTACCTGATTAACGCCATTGGCAAGCCCAACGGCTTTCAGGCGAGTCTGCTGGCGTGGATTGTCACGTTCAGCCGCCACCTGCTGCCGCGCGGCCCGCGGGAACAGGTATATCTGGTTCGGAACGGCGAACATACCACGACGCTCACCCCCGTCGTGGGCAATGAGGACGGCAGCGCCTTTGCTGGAAGCATCTTCCGCCGGAGCGTGGAAGTCTTAGCGCACAAGGGGTAATTTCATTCGCTCGTCCGGTCAAACGACCTGAACGATAGATACTTGCAAAAAATAAGGAGGACAAACATATGTTGAACCTGAACATGAGCCCGATGGTCAAGGGCATTCTGATTGGTGTGGGCGTGAGCGCGGTTGGTTTCTACGCTTACAAGCACAACGAGGAGAAGGTGGATAACTTCCTGCGCAGCCACGGCGTGAAGGTCAAGACGCCCACTGCGGGATTTGAGACGATGTCCGTGGAGGACCTGATGCGCACGAAGGAGAGCATCGAAGACCTGATTGCGGAGAAGGAACAGCAGGAGCAGAGCGTGACCGTGGAAGCGGACGCGGCTGTGGCGGCGGAATAACATACCATTCGCATCTTGGAACATTCTCATTTGGAAATAGTATCGCAACAAAAAGCGCGGCGCATGATGGATATGCGTCGCGCTTTTTGGGTGGCAAATTATTTTTTCCCAGCAGCGAGAAGAGTCAAGGCTGGAAAAATAAAACGGATGAAGTCCCTCCGCACGATTGAGCTGCGCGCTTTGCCTTACATTGCCCGCATGTTTATCCCTTTTTATCCTCGCTTTCCCTTCCATCGTTCTCCCCCTTATGCTATAATAAAGGCACCACCGCACAATTCGGCGGCGCGTCTGGCGATGTCTTTTCCGCCATCTGCGGCATGCAAATTCCTCGATTTACCTCCAGTAAACCTTCGAAATTTGCATTTGCATCTGACGAAAAATCCATTCCCCAGCCGACCACCTCATTTGTGCGGTGTTACCTAAAGCCAATCATCCATCGAAAGGAGGTTTCCGTCATGCTCTTCCCTCTGCGCGTCATCCGGCGCATTCATCGTGAAGGCTTTCGCTGCATCCCCGAAGCCATCCGGTTCCGCATCGCGCTCCATCGTCAGCGCCCCTTCCTCCAGACGGAAACCGCCCTGCGTCAAGCGGAGGAAGACGGTTACCAAGCCTTTATCCGCCGCCATGAAGCGCCCCTTTCAGCACCCTTCACTCCGACCATGCGCTTGTCTTTCCTTATTCCGACCTATAATACGCCGCCGGAGCTGCTGCGCGCGCTGGCGGATTCGCTGCTGCATCAGTCGTGTGGCGCGTGGGAAGCCTGTTTCTATGACGGCGCAAGTACCCGCGCGGACACGCGTGAACTGCTGCAAGCGCTGACGCAGGAGGACAATCGCTTCCGTGTGACGTTCGGCGCGGAGAATCGCGGCATTGCGGGCAACACAAACGCCGCGCTGACGATGGCGACGGGGAAATTTGTCGCGCTCTGCGACCACGATGACTTGCTCGCACCGGATGCGGTTCGCTGCATCCTTGAAGCAGCGCAGGATGGTGCGGACTTCGTTTATACCGATGAGGACAAGGTGTCCGCCGATGGCACGCACTTCTTTGAACCGCACTTGAAGCCTGATTTCGCGCCGGATTCGCTGCGTTCCGGCAATTATATCTGCCACATCACGGCAGCGTCACGGGCGCTGATGAACGCGGTCGGCGGACTTCGCCCCGGCTTCGATGGCTCGCAAGACCATGATTTGGCGCTTCGGCTGTCCGAAAACGCGGCGAAAATTACCCATATTCCGCGTATTCTCTACCATTGGCGGATGCTGGACACCTCGTTCAGCCATCAAAAAGCGCAGACCTGTGCGGATGCCGCCGCGCGCGCCGTGGCGGATCAGCTCCGCCGCCTGCACATGGATGCCGACGTGACGGTGGAAGAGCTGCGCGTCCGCATTCGGTGGAAAACGCGGCAGATGCGAATCGTTTGCCTCCTTTGGGGCGAGGGCGATGCGCCGAAGCTGCCGATGCCGTGCATCCGCGTCCGCGATTTGTCAGCGGTCAATGACCTCGTCCGCCGGACGGACTGTGACGCGGTGCTGTTTCTGCGCGCCGGACTGTGCCCGCTGGATACCGATTGGGTCAGCGAACTCGTGCAGTACGCGCAGCGCGCGGACGTTGGCTGCGTCGGCTCGGCGCTGCTGGATGACCGCGATTGCTTCCGTCACGCCGGGTATGCGGTGGACGTCCCCGGCGGCGCGGTCAGCCATCAGGCGGGGCAGTGGCGCTATGGGCGGCCGTACATGCTCACTGACCGCATCGTCCGCAACGTGACGGGCGTATCCAGCGCACTGCTGATGATTCGGCGCGACGTGTTCCTGTCCGTCGGAGGATTTTCGGCGTACCAGAGCGACCTTTGCGGCGCGGATTTGGGGCTGAAATGCCAGCAAATCGGGCTGCTCAACGTCTACACGCCGTATGCGCGGATGGCAATGGATATGCGGCTTTCGCTGCTGCCGCCGTGCCTGACGCAGGGTGCGCCGAAGGGGGATTTGCGCCGCTTCTGCCAAACGTGGGGGGAGCACCCGCCGGAGCGCTACTATTCGCCGCTGTTCCGCCCGGACGGCAGCATGTTCATTGACCTTGACCGACAGGAGGGAACGCCGTGACGAAGTGCAAACCGCCGATTTTCGGCGATTCCGCTGTGCTGAAAAAAGGGCTTTGGGTGACGCTGGTGATTGCGCTGGTGCTGGCGCTGTATGGTGCTTTGTTCACCCCGACGTGGCAGACGCGGGCGTTCACCATCGACGCGGCGCCACAGACGCATCTGCATCCGCTGACGGACGGCGAGACGTTCTCGCTGCCCCTGCCGGATGGCGGCATCCGCGAAATCAGCCTGCCCGTTACGGCGCTGAGCAGTGAATCCGGCGGCACAGCGACGCTGATCCTGACACGGCAGGGGTTACCGATTTTCACGCAGACTGCCCTGCTGCCCGACAGTATCATCCACGAAAATTTGACCTTCTCGTTTGAACCCGTGGATGCGGACAAACTTGTGCTTACCTTTTCCGGCAACACGCTCCCTGCTTTGGGCATGAGCAGCGGCAATCAGCTGTGCATCCGCCTGTCCGGCACGCGCCCCTCCTGCGCGATGCTGTACTACGGGATTTTCGCGGCGGTTCTGGTGCTGTTCTGCGTCTGGGAAAGCCTGTTCACCGCACGCTGCGCCGCCGCCGGACGGCAGAACCATCTGCTGCGCCTGCAAGCCGACGTCCGCCGCTACGGCTTCCTCATCGAACAGCTTGTCCGCCGCAATTTTAATACAAAGTATCGCCAGAGTATCCTTGGCGTCCTCTGGAGTTTCCTCAATCCGCTGCTGACGATGCTCGTGCAGTACCTTGTGTTCTCCACGCTCTTCCGCTCCGCTATCGACCACTTCCCGGTGTACCTGATTTCGGGCATCATCGTTTTCAGCTTCTTCACCGAGTGCGTCACGCTGGGCATGGACGCGATTGTCATGAACGCGTCGCTCATCACAAAGGTCGCGATTCCGAAACTGATTTTCCCGTTCAGCCGCGCGCTGTCAAGCCTTATCAACTTTCTGATTTCGCTGCTGCCGCTGCTTCTGCTGATGCTGCTGACGAGGGTGCGGGTGTCGCTCGCGCTGCTGCTGCTGCCGCTGATGATTGCGCTTTTGTTGCTGTTTGCGCTGGGCGTGACGCTGGTGATGGCGACGCTGAACGTTTTCTTCCGCGATACGCGATTCCTGTGGAGCGTGATTTCGCTCTTGTGGACGTATGCGACGCCGATTTTTTATCCGGATACAATCTGGCCGGAGGGGCTTCGGGGGATTTTCCATTTGAACCCGATGTATCAGCTGATTGATTTTTTGCGGCAAATCGTGATTGCGGGAATCCCGCCGACGCCGGAGCGTTTGCTGGCGTGCGGGGCAGGCGCTTTCGGAATGCTGATGATTGGGCTGGTCATTTTCCAGCGATATGAGAAGAAATTTGTGTTTCACCTGTAAGGGAAAGAGGACAAAAGCGGATAAACACGCGGAAGGAATATGACCGGGCGGCTCTTTCAACTTACGCAGCATTGTCGTGCTGATGGGCGCGACCGACCAGCATAGGGAGCAATTCGTTTCCTGCTGCTGGTCTTTTTTGCTGCAGGGAAAAGCGCACTGCCACAAAAAATCCACCCCCGCAGACGCAAGGGTGGACAAATTTGATAACCTGTGGATTATTCTTCTTCCAGCGGGGCGACACCGGCATCATCGCCGAGGTCTGCTTCCAGCAGGGCAAGGTCGTCCTCGTCCTCATCCGGAAGCTCGCCGGGATCTTCTTCGGGCGCAATCGGCTTCGCGGGCTTATCCGCAAAAATCTCCTGACGAATAATCGCGTCGATTTCGTCCGTGATTTCGGGATGGTCGCGCAGGTACAGGCGCGTGTTCTCGCGCCCCTGACCAATGCGCTGGTCCTTGTAGCTGAACCACGCGCCGCTCTTGTGGATGATGTCGCGCTCGACCGCCATGTCCAGCAGCGTGCCTTCGCGGCTGATGCCTTCGCCGTACACAATGTCGAACTCTGCCACGCGGAACGGCGGAGCAACCTTGTTCTTGACAACCTTGACCTTCGTGTGGTTGCCGACGACTTCGCTGCCGTTTTTGAGCTGTTCGCCGCGGCGCACGTCCAGACGCACGGAGGCGTAGAACTTCAGCGCACGACCGCCGGGGGTGGTTTCGGGGTTGCCGTACATCACGCCGACTTTCTCGCGCAGCTGGTTGATGAACACCGCGACGCAGCCGGTTTTGTTGATGATGCCCGCCAGCTTGCGCAGCGCCTGGCTCATCAGACGCGCTTGCAGACCGACGAAGGAATCGCCCATTTCGCCATCGATTTCCGCCTTCGGAACGAGGGCGGCCACGGAGTCGATGACAATGACGTCCAACGCGCCGGAACGAACCAGCGCTTCGACGATTTCCAGCGCCTGTTCGCCCGTGTCGGGCTGAGAGACATACAGGTCGTCAATATTTACGCCCAGATTCTTGGCGTACACCGGGTCAAGGGCGTGCTCTGCGTCCACAAATGCCGCGATGCCGCCTATCTTCTGCGCCTGCGCGACAATGTGCAGGGCAACGGTCGTCTTACCGGAGGATTCCGGGCCGAAAATCTCCACAATACGGCCGCGCGGAATGCCGCCGACACCCAGCGCCTCATCCAGCGTCAGGCAGCCTGTGGGGATGACCTGCACGTTTTGCTCCGCATGTTCACCGAGCTTCATGACGGCACCCTTGCCGAACTGCTTATCCAAATCCGCCAGCGCGTGCTCCAGCGCCTTGAGTTTCTCCTCCTGCGCGCCCGTCACTGGGGCGGCTTTTTCGGTCTTTGCGGGCTTCTTTGCTGCCATGATACCGCTTCCTTTCTGGATACCGGCGGGGGATGCAATCGGCAATCGCCGCCGGGTTTCTTTCGCTTCTTATCGTACCACAGCGAACAGCAGTTTGCAAGGGGAACACGCAAGTTTTTCCTGATTAGGTTTCATCAAAATAATGGTATTTCCCCTTCAGAGCCAACAGGAAGCCAATCGACACGACGAACGCCAGCGCTTCCGCCGCAGAGGCTGCCCACCAGAGACCGTCCACATCCAGCGCCATCGGCAGCAGGATGACCGACGCCGCTTGAAACACCAGCGTGCGCAGGAAGGAAATTGCCGCGGACACGCCGCCGTTGTTCAGCGCCGTGAAGAAGGAGGACAGGAAAATGTTGAAGCCCGCGAGCAGGAAGGCGAAGGAGAAGAGGTGAAAGGCGTGCCGCGTCAATTCGCAGAGCGTCGCGTCGTAGCCGACGAAGATGTTTGCCAGCGTCCCAGACAGCGAGATGGCGGCGATTGTCATCACGATGCCCAAGATGCCCATGACTTTCAGCCCCTTCATCAGCAGGTTCCTCAGTTCCGGGTGATTCCGCGCGCCGTAGTGGTAGCTGATGATGGGCGCGCAGCCGATGGAATAGCCAATGTCAATCGCGACGAAGATGAACTGCACATACATCAGTACGCCATACGTCGCCACGCCGTCCTCGCCCAGAAAGCGCATCAGCTGTGCGTTGTACAGCATCCCAATCAGCGAGCCGGAAATGTTGCTCATCAGCTCTGATGAGCCGTTGGCGCACGATCGCAGCAGCGGCTGCACTTCGAACTCCGTCCAGCGCAGGCGCAGGGGGCTGCTTTTGCTGAACAGGAAGTACATCAGCGGCACAACGCCACCAACAGTCTGGCTGATGCCGGTTGCAATCGCGGCGCCCGCAATGCCCCAGCGGAATACGCCCACGAACAGCGCGTCCAGCACCATGTTCGTCACGCCCGCCGCGAGCGTAATCAGCAAGCCGAACTTCGGCTGCTCCGCCGCAATCAGGAACGACTGGAACATGTTTTGCAGCATGAACGACGTAAGGAAGCAGACGACAATCCGCCCATAAAGCACGCAGTCATCCACCATGGCCTCTGTTGCACCCAGCAGAATCGCCATTGGGCGCATGGCCAGCACCCCGACTACCGTCAGGATAACGCCCAGCAGGATGCCGAAGAGCGTAATCATAGAGAAATACTTGTTCGCGCACGCCTTGTCGCCCTCGCCCAGCACGCGGGAGACCAGCGCGGTGCCGCCTGTGCCGAGCATAAAGCCCATTGCGCCCAGAATGATGAGAAACGGCATAATCAGGTTGATGGACGCGAACGCCGTTTTTCCGGCGAAATTCGACACGAACAACCCGTCCACCACGCCGTAGATGGACGTGAACACCATCATGACAACGACGGCAGGACGAAGCGGAACAGCCGAGCGTAGGTAAAGTGGTCAGATAATTGAATCGGGTTCTTCTTGCTCATTTAGCTTGACTTTCCTCTTCTTGATTCCGCACTGTCTGCGGGAAAATGTCTATCATCAGCGCATTCAGGCGGCGCAAGAGGGAGAACAGCTGATCCGCCTCTTCTTCGCTGAATTGCGCCAGCGCCTGCTGCTCGGTTTCGGCAACGCGGTCTGCGGTTTCACGCGCCAGCGCTTCGCCCGCGGCCGTCAGATGAATCGTTTTCGTGCGGCGATTTGAACCGCTTTGCAGCGTAATCAGCCCGTCCGCTTCCATTTTCTTCAGCGCGGAGTTGATCGTCTGTTTGGGTTCGTGCAGAAATTCGCACATCCGGCTCTGCGTCATTTCGCCCGGCTCAACCCGCAGCGTGTACAGCGCCCACATCGCCATGTCAGTCAGGTTCATCTGCTTCGCCATCTGTCGGTAGATATTGGCATTTTCTTTCCATGCCTCGTTCAGCGCAAACAGACGTGTGCTTAACGCTTTCATCACAATACTCCTTTCAATTTGTCCGAAATCGGACAGTATCGATTATAGTCCGATTTCGGACATTTGTCAAGAAACTTTTGCCGAAAAAATAACAGTGTGTGTGTAACCGCTTGAACAATTTTTGAACTTTCTTGCCATATGTCTTGTGATCTCCCTGACTTTCCGATAACGTTTTCTGAAATGCAGTCTGTTTCCTTGACGGCTGTTGAAATTGGGCGTATAATGGCAGATGCGCAATTGCGCCATATAATAGGAAACGTTGCCCCAGAAACGTGTACGCCCTGTGATGAACGAAAAGAAAGAGTTATCGATATGAACAGTGAGCAAATCCGGAAGTTTTTCGCTGATTATCAGGTTGTCCTCAAGCGGGTGGAGCAGCTCGAAGCTGCCATGCGCATCAAGTCCGACTGGGATACATGGTGCGCCGCCCTTCGGGAGCGCGCTGAATTCTTCCGCACGGAGTATGCGCACATGAATGCCCTGATGCGCAGCGTGATGCCGGAGTTCGCGAAGGAAGAACCTGCTTTAGACGATGACGCATGGAACCAGCTGCAAATTTCGATGATGGACTTCTATCGCGCAGATACGCATGACTTGGCGCTCCTGATGGAACTTGCAAAGATTCTCCAGAAGCACTATGGACACAGCAACAACCTTGCCGCGATGACGGATGTGGATCTGACATTGGCGTACACAAATCTGGAATTCTCCCGCATCCTGCGTGAACCATATGGCACACGCGCAAGGGACTATTACCGCAAGATTTCGGTTTTATCGCGGAATTTCGGCGCAATCAAGGAGCACAGCGTCCATCAGGCGATTGTGATCTCCTACGCGAACCTCGTGATGAGCTGCTGCGTGTTAGGCACGGTCACGATGGAAGAAGCGTTTAGCATGTGGGAGGAAATGAAGGAACTGCAAGCGTCGGATGCGCTGGCGGCGACGCGCGAAAGTGAGCCGGACGTAGGCAGGCTGCTGGATATTTTCACCGAGCGCTTCCGCACGGACGCTTACGCGCTGGCGAAATCGTTTGACCGCACCATTGAGACGCACCCACGCTATGTGCCGCCGGAATTGATGAGTCGGATTGAGCAGATAACGGCAGAATATTACGAAAAGCTGGATAAGCCGGAGGAAAGCACTGCCGACATGTTCCAAATTATCACCAGCCAGTGTGACTTCGACTGCGAGACGGGCCGCCGCACGGCAGATGAGTGCTGGAAGGAGATTCACACTTTCTTCCGTAAGACAGAGCCGAAGGTGAAGCAGTTCGGTGAAGTGGACGTGCGCAAAATTGACGTTATTTCCTATTACATGACCTGTCTGGACGCGCTGATTTCCTTCCTCGTGGAAACGACGATGCCGATGGAGGATAAGAAACGCTATTTCCGCGAATATCAGCAGGATATCCGTGATTTCATTGCGGATTACGACACGCGCACCGGGCATAGCAACACGCTGAACAACGCACTGGAGGAGCTGGCGTTCTTCCCGAATGCCTATGCGCTGTTCGACACGGCGGAGGAGAAAATCGACTACATCTTCCGGCTCGTTGTCGCGCGGCACTGCACCGCGTTCCTGCATTCGCTGATGGTGTCCGCCTTTGCGGAAGCGATTCTCTCCGCCATCATCGACAAAGAACCGGCGCTGATGGTGGGGTATCACGGCATGACGTCGCCGGAGGATGTGCAGACGCACCGCGCGGAAATCCTGCAATTTGCGCATGACGCCGCCCTGCTGCACGATGTGGGCAAGAATTCCATGCTCGCGATTATCGAGACGCAGCACCGCCCGCTGACGGACGAGGAGTTCGGCATCATCCGCTCCCACCCGAACCGCGGCGGGCAGTACCTGAGCATCGACGAGGATTTGGCGCGCTATGTGGATATCGCCCGCGGCCACCACAAGTTCTACAACGGCAAGGGCGGCTATCCGAACGATTTTGATAACACCGCCTCGCCGGAGCGCTTCATGATTGACATCATCACCGTCTGCGACTGTCTTGATGCCGCGACTGACCAGTATGGCCGCAACTACCACCAAGCCAAGACAACGGACGAAGTGCTGGCGGAATTCAAGCGCGATGCGGGTGTCCGCTACAACCCGGACATTGTGCGCTTCATCCTGCAGGATTCCGCTCTTCGCGATACCCTGCGCGAAATTTCCGGCCCGCGCCGCCTGACGATTTACTACGACACCTACAAGCACTATTTTATGTAACACAAGGGAGTTCCAAGGGAGTTCCTCCCTTGACCCTTTCGCGCGATTGGGTTGGTGACACTATCAGGCAGGGCCCGCGTGCTTATCTGCCCTTTCAGTCAGCTAAAGGTGTCCGCCATAGCGGACGGAGAGGGCTTGCCGCAATACAAGATATACTATTTCCAGATGAAAATGCGCAAGCAGATGGCGCAGGTGAATCTGGAAATAGTATCAATTCCTGAAAAATGCAAATCAACATACACAAAAAGAGCCGCTTCTACACAACAGAAGCAGCTCTTTTTTATAGCGCCATTCCGCAATGCTCGCACTGCCGCGCAGCCCCTTCCACCACACTCGTGCGCCTCCCGCAGTGCGGACACGTCATAAACGACTGTGCCAGCCCATACGCCCGGAGGTTCGGCGCAGTCAGGTATACCATCGCCGTCAGCGGATCAATCTGAATGTTTCGCAGATAGTTCCCGCAGAGCAATAACCGCAGCGTCTCCATGTTCGGGCAGTCCGGCAGGAGCTTGGGCATATCCGACAGCGGAAACATGTGCAGCGAGAACGTTGCTAACTGCTGTGCAATGCCGCGCGCCCGGCGTCGGATGATTTCCCCCTGAAGCAGATGCATCCCGGCGTACAGCGCCGCCGTCGCAAGGCATAGCAGCAGCACCACCATGCGCGTGTCGCCGTGCTCACCCGCCTTGCAGGTGCGCCACAGCAGCAGCGCCGATAGGGCGAAGAACAGCGCCATCAGCGGATACACCCACCATCGGCGGTTTGCCCGCTGCGTCAAATAGGGATTCATGCGGATGCCTCCTGTTGCCGAATAACATTCATTTCATCTATACAATACCATACTTGCAGGATAATGTCAATCCTGACGCGAAAGAAAAACCGGGAAGCGGCTTCTGCCACCTTCCCGGCTGCCTGGCATTACGCCCCCAGATACGCCTTCCTGACTGCATCGTTGTGCAGCAGCTCCTGCGCGTCGCCGGACATGGAAATCTTGCCCGTTTCCAGCACATACGCGCGGTTCGCGACGGACAGCGCCATTTGCGCGTTCTGCTCCACCAGCAGAATCGTCGTGCCGCTCTTGTGCAGCGCGCGGATGATGTCGAAAATCTGCTCGACCAGAATCGGTGCAAGGCCCATTGACGGCTCATCCAGCATCAGCAGGCGCGGCTTGGACATCAGCGCGCGCGCCATCGCCAGCATCTGCTGCTCGCCGCCGGAGAGCGTGCCGGCAATCTGCTTCTGGCGCTCCTTCAGGCGCGGGAACAGCTCGAACATCTGCTCAATGCTGCCCGGAATCTCCTTGTCGGGGCGCGTGAAGCCGCCCATTTCGAGGTTCTCCAGCACCGTCATCTGCTGAAAGATGCGCCGTCCTTCGGGGCAGAGCGCCATGCCGTGCTTCACCATATCCGACGCGTGGACGCGCGCCAGATCCTTGCCGCCGAAGTGGATGCTGCCCTCGCGCGGGCGGAGCAGTCCGGCGACCGTGTTCAGCGTCGTGGATTTGCCCGCGCCGTTTGCGCCGATCAGCGTGACGACCTCGCCCTCATCCACCGAGAAGGAAATGCCCTTGATTGCGTGAATCGCGCCGTAATAAACGTTGATATCGTTGACTTCCAGCAGACTCATGCTTTCGCCTCCTTCTGCTTGCCCAGATACGCCTCAATGACGACCGGGTTGTTCTGGATTTCCTCTGCCGTGCCCTTGGCGATAATGCGCCCGTAGTTCAGCACGCAGATGCCTTCGCAGATGCCCATGACCAAATTCATGTCATGCTCAATGAGCAGAATAGCAATCTGGAACTGGTCGCGGATTTTGATGATGTTCTCCATCAGCTCCGCCGTTTCGTGCGGATTCATGCCCGCGGCGGGTTCGTCCAGCAGCAGAAGCGACGGATTCGTCGCCAGCGCGCGCACAATCTCCAAGCGCCGCTGTGCGCCGTAGGGGAGGGAACCCGCCTTGACATCGCCCATGTTTTCCATGCCGAAGATGCTCAGCAGATCCAGCGCCTTTTCGTGCTGCTTCTTCTCGCCTTGCCAATACTGCGGCAGACGGAAGATGCCGGAAAACATGCCGTACTTAATCTGGTTGTGCAGGCCGATGCGGACGTTCTCTTCCACCGTCATGTTGTCGAACAGGCGGATGTTCTGGAACGTGCGGGCAATGCCGAGCTTGCTGGCCTGCACTGTGTTCATGCCTGCCGTGTCTTTGCCGTTGATGAGAACCGTGCCGGTTGTGGGCTGGTAGACCTTCGTCAGCAGGTTAAAGACCGTTGTCTTGCCCGCGCCATTCGGGCCGATAAGCCCGCAGATTTCTGTGCGCCCGATGGCAAGGTTCACGTCGTCCACTGCCTTCAGGCCGCCGAACTCAATGCCCAGATGGCTGGCTTCCAGCACGGGCGAATGATTCACGTCGCGTTCCGGAATGATGCTGCGCGACGGCACGGGAACCATCTTTGTATTGGGCTTAAAACGCTTCAGCGGTTCAGTCATGCCGCGTCACCTTCCTTCACAACTTCTTTTTTCGCGGGGCGGATGCGCTCGAACACCTGCCGCACCACCGGGGCGTTGCCCAGCAGCATCACGGCAATCAGCACGATGGCGTAAATCAGCATACGGTAGTCGCCAAATTCGCGCAGCACCTCCGGCAACACCGTCAGCAACGCCGCCGCAATCACCGATCCGCGGATATTGCCGATGCCGCCCAGCACGACGAATACCAGCACGAGGATGGACGTGTCAAACTTGAACTTGTCTGGCGCGATGGAGGAGAAGTTCAGCCCAAACAGCGCGCCCGCCATGCCCGCCAGCGCCGCCGAGGTGACGAACGCCATCAGCTTGTACTTCGTCACGTTCACGCCCATCGCTTCAGCGGCAATGCGGTTGTCACGGCTTGCCATAATCGCGCGGCCGGAGCGGCTGTTGATGAGGTTCAGCACGACAAACAGCGTCAGCAGCACCAGCACGAAACCCGCCTCGAACGTCGCAATGCGCCCGACGCGCACCGCACCCGCCGGCCCGTTGTACAGGAGCGTGCCATCAATGCGGGGATTGTTGAAGTTGACAATCAGCTTGCCGTCGCTGACCGCGAAATACAGGCAGTTCATGACGTTGCGGATGATTTCGCCGAACGCCAGCGTGACGATGGCAAGGTAGTCGCCGCGCAGACGCAGCACCGGGATGCCGATCAGCACACCCGCAATCGCCGCGCATACGCCGCCCGTCAGCATGGCCAGCACGAGGCGCATCGTCTCATTTTCCATCTGGAAGGCGTTCAGCAGCCAGCCGGACATGATGATGCCGGAGAAAGCGCCGACGCTCATGAAGCCCGCGTGACCCAGCGACAGTTCGCCGGAGATGCCGACCGTCAGGTTCAGCGAAACCGCCATGACGATGTAGACGCAAATCGGGATGAGCTGCCCCTTCAGGGAGCGGCTGATGGTGACGCCCGGAATCATCTTGCTCAGCGCCATCTGCGTAAAGACGAACGCGATGATGACGATGGCGTAGGTGATCAAGTTGTTCAGAAATCCTTTTGTTGACTTTTTCATCGTTTTCTTCATCCCGTTACACCTTCTCCCGCATCGGCTTGCCCAGCAGCCCCGTCGGCTTGACCAGCAGCCCCGTCGGCTTGACCAGCAGCACGATAATCAGCACGGCGAACACCAGCGCGTCGCCCAGCTCCATGGACACATACGCCTTGCCGAGAATCTCAATGATGCCCAGCAGCAGGCCGCCCAGCAGCGCGCCGGGAATTGATCCGATGCCGCCGAAAACAGCCGCCGTGAACGCCTTGATGCCCGGCATGGAACCCGTCGTGGGCATCAGCGTGTGGTAGGTGGAGCAGAGCAGCACGCCCGCAATCGCCGCCAGCGCACTGCCGATGGCGAAGGTCAGGGAAATCGTCGCGTTCACCTTGATGCCCATCAGTTCCGCCGCGCTGCGGTCTTCGCTGACGGCGCGCATCGCCTTGCCCATCTTCGTGTGGGAGGTGAAGAACGTGAGCGCCAGCATGATGATGATGTTCGCCAGCACAGTCACGATTGTTTCGCCGGTCAGAATCAGCTGCCCGTCAAACAGGCTGATGGACGGGATGCTGACGAAGGACGGGAACGACATGGGGTTCGGGCCGAACACCAGCAGCGCCAGGTTTTGCAGCAGGTAACTCACGCCGATGGCGGTAATCAGCACGGCAAGGCTCGTTGCCTGACGCAGCGGCTTGTACGCCAGGCGCTCGATGACCATGCCCAGCACCGTGCAGACAATCATGGCAATCAGAACGCCAAGCAGGGGGGACATGCCCCAGTACTGCGTGGCGCAGAAGGCAATGTACGCGCCAATCATGATGACGTCGCCGTGCGCGAAGTTCAGCATCTTGGCAATGCCGTAGACCATCGAGTAGCCCAAGGCGATGATGGCATACACGCTGCCAAGGCTGATGCCGTTGATGAGGTAAGAAAAGAACTGAAGCATCCTGCCTGCACCTCCAAATGACTGAAATCTGTGGAAAAAGCATTTTCCCTTGAAAGACAGCAAGGCAATCAGCAGCAGTCCGTGTGCACCATTGCACCAACTGTTGCTGATTACCTTCTGTCTGCATCTCCCGGATACGCTCATGCCGGAGAAGGAAGCTCCTCCTCCGGCATGAGGAAAACGTGTGGAATAGGGGGGGATTACTCCGCTGCAGCCGCCTCAGCGCCGACATACACGCCGTTCTTGATGATGACGGCCGTCGGGGTCTTGGTGACAGCGCCCGTCGCATCCCAGACCATCGTGCCGGTCAGACCGGTGACGGTCAGTTCCTGCATGGCAGCAATCATCGCGTCGCAGATATCTTCCGGCGCTTCGTCGCCCTTCACGCCAGCCTTTTCAGCGGCCGCCGCCAGCGCGTAGATGCCGTCGTACGCATCCGCCGCGAACTGGTTCGGCACCTCGCCGTACTTTTCCTGATACTTGCCGACGAAGCTCTTGGTCAGCTCGTCCGGCGCGTCCGCGGAGAAGGGGGTCAGCAGCATGACGTCTTCCGCCAGCGCAACATCGAAGCCAGGCATGGTCAGGATGCCGTCCATGCCGTCAACGCCGAAGAACACCGGCTTGTAGCCCATGGTGTTGGCAGCGTTGAGAATCTGGGAAGCGGGGGTGTAGTAGATGGGCAGGAACACAACGTCCGCGCCGGCGTTCTTGGCCTCGGTCACCTGCACGGAGAAGTCCGTGGTGTCCGTTGGTGAAGGTGGTCACGGAAACGATGTTCAGCCCCAGCTCGGCAGCCTTGCTCTCAAAGGTCTGATAGATACCGGTGGAATAGGTGTCGGCGTTGTTGTAGATGATGGCGACCTTCTCGCCGACCTTCTTGTTGAAGATGTATTCAGCGGACGCGGAACCCTGTGCCGGGTCCGTGAAGCAGACCTGATACGCATTGTCCTTGTTCGCGATGACTTCCAGCGAGGAGGCGGAGGGCGTGAGCATAAACACGCGCTCGTCATACGCCTGCGCGGAGACAGCAATGCAGGGGGTTGTCGTCACGCAGCCAAGGATGACCTGCGTGCCCTTGTCCAGCGTCGCGTTGTAAGCGTTGATGGACTTTTCAGCGTCGTTTTCATCGTCCTGCACATCCAGCACGATGTTCACCTTGCCGGCGGCGTTGATTTCTTCCACGGCGATTTCCGCGCCGCGCGCAACTGCCAGACCATAGACGGCGGCAGCACCGGTCATCGGGCCAATCACGCCGATGTGAATCGTCGTCGTTTCCTCTGCGGACGCGAAGGACGCCATGCTCAGCGCCATGGCCAGAGCAAGAACGAGACTAAAGAACTTCTTCATGAGAACCAACCTCCTTATCAGGTGGACGGGCGGAAGCGTGTTCCGTTCGTCATGCAACAATTATACGCATCGGATGGTGTGCCGTAAAGGGTTTTTGTGGATTTTTCGTGTTCTTTTGCTGCGCTTCCTGACGAAAATGTTCGCTTTCTGGCTAATACTATTTCCAGATTCACCTGCGCCATCTGCTTGCGCCTTTTCCCTTCTGGCGTCCGCTCATTCCACTTAGCGTAGCGCTGCTACGCTGCGTTTCATTCACGTTAGCCAGAATGAAAAATTCGCGGCGCATCTTGGCGCATTCTTATCTGGAAATAGTATAATTTCTGCATCACACGAAAAATCCCCCTGCGCATACGCTGATGCGGGGGAGGTGAGGCGGCGTGAGCAGCATGTGCTATCAGACGCTCAGTTTCGTGGAATGTCTGGAAATCCTGCGGCAGGCGAAGGCAGTCCGCGCGGCGTTCTTTGACGGTCACGCGCCGTATGTTGTGCCGATGGGGTTCGAGTGGTTCGTGAACGGGATGCAGCCGGTCGTTTGCCTGATGATGCCGAAGGAGGGCCGCAAGGCGGAGGCATTATCCGTCTGCACGCAGGTGTGTCTGGAGTTTGAAGCGCCGGATGCGGCGGCGATTCAGGTCGTTCTGGCGGAAGGAAAAGCCGTCCCCCTGCACGAGGAGGACGGCGCAATGGTCTATGCGATTCCGGTGGAAACCATGTCGGGGCGGCGTTATTTTTTGCCTGATGACTGAGCCGGGAAAGTCAGCGTGATGGTCGTACCCTCGCCCAGTGCGCTCTGCATGGCAATCTGCGCGTGATGCACCTGCGCGCCGTGCTTGACGATGGACAGCCCCAGTCCCGTGCCGCCGGTCTGCTTGCTGCGGCTCTTGTCCACGCGGTAGAAGCGCTCGAATACGCGCTGCTGATCCTCCGGCGCAATACCTACGCCGTTGTCCGCGACAGTCACGACGGCGCGTCCGTCCGCCATTTCTGCCCGCGCCCGGACGTATCCGCCCGCGTGGTTGTACTTGATGCCGTTTTCCAGCAGGTTCGTCAGCATCTCTTCCAGCAGGGCGTGGTCGCCGGAAATCAGCACAGGGCCATTTCCGCTGGCGCTGATGCTTACCTGCGCATTCTGCGCGGCAGGCGTCAGCTTCTGGACGCAGTGCTGAATCAGCGCGGTCAAATCGACGGGGGTCACTTCGCCGCGCACACCCTCGTCAAGGCGCGACAGGCGGATGATGTCCTCAATCAGCGTCAGCAGGCGGCGGCTTTCGGCGAGAATCTTCCGCCCGAATTCCGTCGCGTCCTCCGGCTTCTGCAGCATCCCGGAGGACAGCAGCTCCGCGTAGCCACTGATGGTGGTCAGCGGGGTGCGCAGCTCGTGGCTGACGTTGGCGGAGAATTGCCGGCGGCTTGCTTCAGCGGCCTGTGCGGCGGTGACGTCCTGCATCAGCAGCGCCGTGCCGCCGCCTTCGACATGGCTGCGGGAGAGGTGGATGGTCATGCCGTTCAATTGCATCGCGCATTCCGTACCCTGCCCGTCCAAAAGGCGGAGCAGCGCCTCGTCGCGGCTGACGGCAATCATCGGCTGTCCAACCGGGTCATTGGTGATGCAGAACATTGCCCGCGCCGCGTTGTTCATCGTCAGCACATGCCGCTTCTCGTCGAGGATGACGAAGCCCTCCTTCATGCCGCCGAGGACGGTATCCAGTTCATGCCGCTGGGCGGTCAGGGAAGCCATCTGGTCGGCAATGCGCATGTTCTGCTGTGCCATGCGGCGAAGCATGGGCGAAAGCTCCTCGTAAACGTCGCTTTCCAGCGGCTGGTCAAGGTTGACCTCGTTCATGGGGGCGGCAAGGCGCTTCGCCAGCGGGCGGGAAAACGCCATCGCCGCACCGAAGCAAAGCACCGCGCCCAGCAGCAGATACCCCAGTAAATCGCGCACCTGCCGCAGCATTCCGCGCTGCGTGCCCGAAACGCGGATGACACGCCCGCCCGCCAGCCGTTTGGCGTAATACAGGCTCGTTTGCCCAAGGGTTGCGCTGCTGCGGGCGGTGAACGCCTCGCCGTTTTCGCGCGCCTGCTGAAATTCTTCGCGCCCGGCGTGGCTCTCCAAGCGGGACGCATCCACTTCGCTGTCATACAGCACCGTGCCGTCCGTATCCAGATACGTTACGCGCTGGGTGAATACGCTCCCTTGCAGCAGGGAAACCGGGTCATCCGACGCCTCAAGGTAGGAGGACAACTGCGCCGCCTGCTGCCGGAGCTGCTCCCGGTTGTCGGCGGTCGTCTGGAAGTACATGCCCGCGAATACCAGCACGCACATCAGCAGAAGGGTCAGCAGGGTTACGCCCGACAGCGTCAGGCGCAGACGGGAAGAAAGGCGGTTTTTCATCAGCTTTCACCTGCTTCCGGATGTTCGTCCATGCGGTAGCCGACGTTGCGGATGGTGGCAATCATCCGCCCGCTGTCGCCGAGCTTCTGCCGCAGGGTGCGGACGTGAACGTCAATCGTGCGCGTGTCGCCGGAGTAGGCGATGCCCCACACGTCGTCCAGCAGCACCTCGCGTGTGACAGCTTTGCCCGCGTGCGCCATCAGGAACGCCAGCAGCTCAAATTCCATGTGCGTCAGGGCGATTTCCTGTCCGCCGGCGGTGACGCGGTGGCTTTCGCGGTCAAGCGTCACGTCGCCCAGCGTCATGACGGCGGAGGGCGTTTCCTCCTGCGTCCGCCGCAGCAGCGCACGCACGCGCGCCAGCAGTTCCATCACACCGAACGGCTTCGTCAGGTAATCGTCCGCGCCGCAGTCCAGCCCCTTCACCTTGTCCATTTCCGCGTCGCGCGCGGTGACGAGAATCACGGGCACGCGGCGGGTGCGTGCGTCGCGGCGCAGGAAGCGCAGCAGGGACAAGCCGTCCTCGCCCGGCAGCATCACATCCAGCAGCACGCAGTCCGGCACGGCCTTTTCCAGCGCCTGACGGAACGCGGTGGGGGTCTCGAACCCTTCCGCCTCATAGCCTGACTGACGCAGCGCGTACAGCTCCAGCTCGCGAACGCCGTGATCGTCCTCGACAACGAAGATCATTTCAGCTCTTCTCCTTTATACAGCCCGGTGATGGCGTACACCACCCATTCGGCAATGTTGACCGCGTGGTCGCCGATGCGCTCCAGATACTTGGCAATCATCAGCAGGTCAAGGCATTCCTCCGTCCGGTCGGGATGCCCGCGAAGCCCGGCAATCAAGTCCGCCTTCACGTCGTTGAACAGCGCGTCCACAATGTCGTCGGACAATTCCACCTGCTGCGCCAGCTCAATATCTTTATGGACGTACGCGTCAATCGCGCGGTGCACCATCGAAATCGCCGCCTGCGCCATTGACGCGAAATGCTCCGGGCGCGGACTGCGCAGATGCCCCATCGTCGCAATTTCACAAATGTCGCTCGCCTGATCGCCGATGCGTTCCATGTCGGTAATCATTTTCAGCGCCGCGCTGATGGTGCGCAGGTCACGCGCGACGGGCTGCTGCTGGAGCAGCATGTGGATGCACATCGCTTCCACCTCGCGCTCCTTTTCGTCCACAACGTGGTCGCCGTCGCGAATTGCCGCCGCTTCCGCCATGTCGTCCGTCTGCAAGGCGCGAATTGCCCGCTCAATCGTGTTCTCCACCAGTGCGCCCATTGCCATCATTTGCTCACCAAGCTGCGCAATCTGGTCATCAAAATGCTTTCTCATCGAAAGACCTTCTTTCTATGATAAACGGTGGTGAAACTCCTGAAAATGCTGATTTATGCGTTGATTTAGGGCACCACCGCACAATTCGGCGGCGCGTCTGGCGATGTCTTTTCCGCCATCTGCATCATGCAAATTTCTCGATTTACCGCCAGTAAACCTTCGAAATTTGCATTTGCATCTGACAAAAAATCCATTCGCCAGCCGACCACCTCATTTGTGCGGTGTTACCTTAGAAGTGCGGATTCCGAAAATCTGGCGACTTCCAATAAAAGTCAAGCCGGGTAGGGGAAACCGAAGGGGTCAAGGGGGCGATCGCGGACTTCGTCCGTTTCCATTGCCCCTCGTCGCCTCCGCAGAGGCGAAATCCCCTGCTTGCGGAAAAGTCATGCTATGTCTGCAAGACCAACTGCGTGGTCGCGCCCATTTGGCGCGACAATGTGCAAGTGGCTGGTAGAGCAAGTTGGGGGGCGCTCCTGCGGGAGCGCAAAGTTACTGGCAGGGACGCTTCGCTGCCTGCGCCTTTGTTGACTTCTCCTTTGGAGTGGTCAACCGTGGAACTGTTGGGGCGTTGCCCCAAACTCCACCAGAGGCGCCGCCTCTGGACTCCGCAAGGGGCATTGCCCCTTGACCCTTTTTTGCGTCCCGGCTTGAGCGCGTTCCCCTGCTATCCTTTATCCCTAATCCGCCTATCCTTTCCCCTGCATTATAGCAAAAAATCCTTCCACGAACAACCCTTAGCCGAAGCGGCCCGTGATATAATCCTCCGTCCGCTTATCCCGCGGCATCGAGAACAGCTGATCCGTCGCCCCAACTTCCACCATATCCCCTAACAGGAAGAATGCCGTTGTGTCCGCGATGCGCAAAGCCTGCTGCATGTTATGCGTCACAATCACAATGGTGTACTTCCCCTTCAGCTCCATGCACAATTCTTCAATCTTGCTCGTCGAAATCGGGTCAAGCGCCGAGGTGGGTTCGTCCATCAGCAGCACCTCCGGTTCAACCGCCAGCGCGCGCGCAATGCAAAGCCGCTGCTGTTGACCGCCGGAAAGCCCCAAAGCACTCTTGTTCAGACGGTCTTTCAGCTCGTCCCAAATGGCGGCGTTCCGCAGGCTGCTTTCCACAATTTCGTCCAGCTGTGCCTTGCGGTGGATGCCATGCGTGCGCGGGCCGTAGGCAATGTTGTCGTAGACGCTCATGGGGAAGGGGTTGGGCTTCTGGAATACCATGCCGACGCGCTTGCGCAGCAGGTTCACGTCCATGCTGCCGTAAATGTCCTCGTCGTCCAGCGTGATGCTGCCCTCGACGCGGCAGTCGGGGATGAGGTCGTTCATGCGGTTGAGCGTTTTCAGCAGCGTCGATTTGCCGCAGCCGGACGGCCCGATGAACGCGGTGATTTTGCCGCGCTCAATGTCGAGGTTGATGCTGTGCAGGGCGTGGAATGCGCCGTAGTAGAGGTTCAAGTCCTTGATGGCAATCTTTACGTCCGCGGGCGTATCAGCCGGATGTGCGGTTTTGTTCTTGATGGCTTCCTGCATGTCGATAATCATGATGCTTTTCCTCCGATTTTGCGGGAAATCAGGCTGGACAGGCTGTTCAGCCCCAGCACGAGCAGCAGCAGCACCACGCCCGTGGCGTACGCTTGGCCGTAATGCAGCCCCTCCAGCGACAGCTGATACATATGCACCGCCAGCGTGCGCCCGGACGAGAGCAGAAAATGCTTGGGCATGTCCGCGACCGTGCCGGCGGTAAACAGCAGGGCGGCGGTTTCACCCACGATGCGGCCAATCGCCAGCACCACGCCGGAGAGAATGCCCGGCATGGCGGGCGGCAGCACGATTTTGATGACCGTGCGCAGTTTGCCCGCGCCTAAGCCGAAGCTGCCCTCGCGGTAGCTGTCCGGGATGGAGAGCAGCGCTTCTTCGGTCGTGCGCAGTATCAGCGGCAGCACTATGAGGGAGAGCGTCAGCGCACCGGAGAGCAAAGTCAGGTTGATGCGCAGGACGGTGAAAAACACCATGCCGAACAAGCCGTAGATGATGGAGGGGATGCCCTGCAGGGTCTCGGCGGTCAGGCGGATGGTGCGCACCAGCGGCGAGTTGCGCTTGGCGTACTCCGCCAGATAAATCGCCCCGCCCACGCCAATCGGGATGGCGACAAGCAGCGCAACCAGCGCAATCAGCAGCGTGTTGATGATGGCAGGCAGCATCGAATGATTTTCCGTCGTGTATTTCAGGCTGAACAGCTCCGGCGTCAGGTGCGGAATGCCCTTGACAAGCAGGTCAATGACGATGGCAAGCAGGGCGAAAATCGTAATCAGCACCGACAGGCGGCACAGCAGCCGCAGCAGCGCGCTGGCTGGATGACGCCGCCAGCGGTTGCCTTCATTGCGGAAGAAATTCCTGATGGGATGCGCGCGGTACGCGGGGGCGGTCATCATTGCTGTCCCCTCCTTTTCAGCACGGAGAAGGAAGCGTTGATCAGCAGGATAAAGACGAACAGCACGATGCCGGCGGCAATCAGCGCTTCGCGGTGCAGCCCTTCGGCGTAGCCCATTTCGATGACGATGCCGGAGGTCAGCGTTCGGATGCCGCTGAGCAAATCGGAGGTCAGGCGCGGCTGATTGCCGATGACCATCTTGACCGCCATTGCCTCGCCGATGGCGCGGCCAATCGCCAGCACAACCGACGCCAGAATGCCGGATTTCGCCGCCGGGACAGTCGCGCGGAACACACTGCGTTCATCCGTCGCGCCCAGCGCCAGCGACCCCTCGTAGTAGGAGTTCGGCACGGCTTTGACGGCGGCGGAGGTCAGCTGAATGATGGTCGGCAGAATCATGATGCCCAGCAGCAGCGACGCCGTCAGGATGCACTGCCCGCGCCCGCGTCCACCGAACATTTCGCGGATGAGCGGCACGAGCGTCGTCAGCCCAAAGAAGCCGTAGACAATCGACGGCACGCCCGCCATCAGCCCAATCATCGGTTCGATGATTTTCCGCAGGCGAACCGGGCAGAAGCGCGCCAGATAAATTCCTGCGAGGATGCCGACCGGCGCGCCGAAGAGCAATGCGCCGCCCGTGACGTAGAGTGAGCCGACAATCATCGGCAGGATGCCGAAAATATTGTTCGCGGGCTTCCACGTCGTCCCGGACAGGAACGCTCCCAAATCATATTTCGTGAAGAACGGCAGTCCGTTCAGAAACAGAAAAACGCAGATCAGCGCGACGGCCGCGATGGAGAACGCCGCTGTCGCCGCAAAGACCCAGCGCATGACCTGCTCCTTGACTTTCATGTCGATTGATTCCTTCTTTCTTCATGCTTTTCCGCTATTTAGGATAGCACGGGAATGTAAAATGCGCGGGCGGGGGAATGTAAAGAGCGTGTAAAATCACAAGCACAAAAAATCCTCAATCTGTTGATTTTGTGTTATTTATATGATATAGTAAGAATAGGTAATGTGCGTTGCTGTGAAAGGAGGATACATTATGAAGAAATATGCCAAACTTCTCTGTGTGGCGCTTTTGTTGATTAGCTTGAGCTTTTCTCTTGCAGCGGCTGAACCGTCACAATGTGAGAACTGTGGACAGAAGAGAATGTTTATCGTTTCTTGTGGCGCGTTTAGTCGTTGGAAGCAAGAATCAGCTGCATGTGCAAACAACTATAAATGCACGAAAAGAACGTCTTTATATACGACGATATATACTTGTGTTGACTGCGGCTGGAGTACCATTTCTGGAACACATGAGCATATGGTAGAGCATACGATTTGTGAAGACGAGTTTGTTTGTCCGCTCGGAGATGAATGATTGTGCGGTGGTGCCTTAAGGCGGGATAATTGACTGTAACGCACCTTGCTTTCCTAAGGAGGTATGCTGATGAAGAGAATTTTGGCACTTGCGTATTTAGGGTTCATGCTTTTTTCGCTTTCATCAACTGCAGAAAATGCAATATCAATCAATATCTTAGGCAATGAGCAGGAAGATGCGCGATTTTACTTTTTAGAGTGCAGAGAAGAAATATTAAATGAAACAAAATATAAAATATCCTATAAAAGCGCAAATATTACGGTAGAAGATTTGTCACTTCTGACGAATCGAGAGTACGATGCTGTTCTGCTCTATCAGAAGGTGCTGCAAGCAGCAGTGGAAAGAGATCTGCTGCTGCCTATAAATGATACTGCGTTGAATCACGATTGGACTGCGCTTGCTGTTTATTTGTCAAAAGATGATGTAATGTATGGACTGCCATACTATTACATAGCGAATCTTTTTTCTCTGGATGATACGCTTGCACACCGTGCGAATTTTCAGTTTCCGCAGTCTGCGGGATATTCGCTGGAAACACTGCTGTGCGCTTGCAATCAGTCAGATTTATCGCAAACGGAAGACATATGCTTAATGTACACAAATCTAAAAACCCCACTATTTCTAATGCAATATTTGTCTGCACAGTATAACGAAACTGGTGATTTGCAATTCGATACTGCAGTTTTCCGTAGAACAATTTCTTGCTATGCTGAAATGGTTCGCAAAGGGTACATTATGGATTATGACAATGCTCAGCGGGTTAAGCCGATTCTGCGGTTGACACCAAATCCAGACCACTATGTACCGTTCCCTAACCTTGATGGAATGAATTGCATTGTTGTTGATTTGTATGCTTTGTGCATCCCGAAAAGCACAGCTTATCCTCAAAAGGCGCAGAACTTTCTTTCGGATTTTGCTGATGAAGTCTGCCAAAGTCAGATTGCATTAGGCAATTGGAGTCAGATGGTTTATCAATCGCCTGAAATATATGGAAACGAAATCAGAGACAAATTCCCATTTTATTCAGAAAATTTGCGCCAAGAAATAATGAACGATGGCGTTCCACGCTTCCCTAATACAGAGTTTATTCGTTACTTGAATCAAACAGGCATTATCACAAACTACGTCAATCAAGAAATGACAATTGATGAACTCATCGCTGCGCTTCAACAAAAATGGGATGAAATTGAGTAAAAACGAGAAAAACAGTGTTTTTGAAGAGCCTACCCCGAATTAACACAATCTTAACCCAATCCGCCTTTCCGCCTTTACATTCCCGCGGTATCATACAGGCGTACCCAAGGAAAAAGACAAGGGCAACAGGACATCAGGAAGGTGTCCCGGACAGAAGGGAAGGTTTTCTGCAATGAAGAAGTTTGCTGCCATCCTGCTCTCGCTCGTGCTGACGCTCACCGTCGCGCTGGCGGACTCCATCTACGTTGTTTCCCGTGAGGACGGCTCCGGCACGCGCGCCGCGTTCATCGAACTGACGGGCGTTGAGCAGAAGGACGCTGACGGCAACAAGGTTGATATGACCACCGTCGAAGCGGCTGTGTACTCCGGCACGTCCGAAGTCAAGACCACGGTTTCGCAGGACGTTGCTGCCATCGGCTACATTTCCCTCGGCTCGATGGATGCATCCGTGAAGGCGCTGAAGGTGGCGCGCAACCCCGAAGATGGTGCGGAAGCCGTCTACGTCGAAGCGACCCCTGAAAACGTCGCCAGCGGTGATTACGCCATCGCGCGTCCGTTCAACATCGCTTACAAGGCGGACAGCCTCTCCGCGACTGCGCAGGATTTCATCAACTGGATTCTCTCTGCCGAAGGTCAGGCGATTGTGACCGCGCAGAAGTACGTCGCCAAAGAGCCGGCTGAATATCAGGCGGCGCCCGTGGCAGGCAAGATTGTCATCGGCGGTTCTTCTTCCGTCGGCCCGCTGATGCAGAAGCTCGAAGAAGCCTACGAAGCACTCCACCCGGAAGTGGACATCGAAGTGCAGATTTCTGACTCCTCCACCGGTATGCGCGGCGCTGCGGACGGCTCGTTCGATATCGGCATGGCTTCCCGCGAAGTCAAGGCGTCCGAGCTGGAAGCGGGTCTGACCCATGTGACCATCTGCATGGACGGCATCGCGGTCATTGTGAATAACGGCAACGCAGTCGAAGGTCTGACGCTTGCGCAGATTCGCGACATCTTCACGGGCGAAATCGTGGACTGGGACGAAGTCAAGTAATCAGCCAAGGACAAATCAAACGCCGAGCAGGTCGAAAGACTTGCCCGGCGCTTTTCAAATACCAAGCGCAATAAAAAGGTTCTTCACGGAAAGTTAGGGAAGCTTAGGCGAAGCACCAAAAAGCTGCACGCGGAAGGAGCATGAAAGTGCGACCAACTCAATCGCGCGGAGGGGTCAAGGGGCAATTGCCCCTTGCAGGGTCAAGGGACAGCGTCCCTTGTGGGGCTTGGGGCAACGCCCCAACTGTTCCGCGTCCGACCAATCCCAAGGAAGCCGCCAACAAAGGTGCAGGCAGCGAAGCGTCCCTGCCAGTAACTTTGCGCGTCCGCAGACGCGCCCACAAGCTGCTTTTTCCCCCAAGATTCCGTGAAGAACCAATAAAAAACAGGCTATGACCCATTCGCCATAGCCTGTTTTGCCTGTACCCCTTATTCCGCCGCCAGCTTCATCAGCGCCGCGGCATAAATCTTCATCGCCTTGACCATCTGCGACACGCGGATGTACTCGTTCGCCTGATGCGCCAAGTCCTCATCCTCCGGGAATGCTGCGCCGTACGCAACGCCCTGCTTGAGCACCTTCGCGTACGTTCCGCCGCCAGTAGCGTGCGGTGCGGCGGGTTCACCCGTCACCTCGGTGTAGGAGTCCAGCAGCGAGCGCACCAGCTTGCTGTCTGCCGGAACGTGATGCGGTTCCTTGATTTCCAGCGAATCGACATTAAAGCCGGGCAGGTGCGCGCGAATCGCGTTCGTCAGCGCGGACAAATCCGCCGCAATGGGGCAGCGCAGGTCGAGCGACGCCGTCACCTTGCCGTCCTGGATATGCAGGATGCCCATGTTGCACGTCAGTGCGCCGGAAATCTCGTCCGAGCACGCGCAGCCCAGCGACGCGCCGTCGTGCTCCATGCCGACCGCGTCCGCCAGCGTCTTCAGCGCGCCGGTCACGCCCATCTCGCGCAGGAGTAGCAGCATCATGCCGATGGCGTTGCGGCGTCCTTCGGGATACGCGCTGTGGCCGGGGATGCCCTCCGCCGTCACCCACACGCCATCCGCGGTCACCTCCGCCGTGTAGGGAAGCCCGGTCTTTTCGGCATAGGCCGCCACCTTGTCGGCAACCTCCTGACCGCCCGCGATAAGCGCCTTGGATTCGCCGGGGATGACATTCACGCGCTCACCCGTCCACAGCTGCTTGACCTGCAGACCGTCCTCCGCGAGTTTGCCCGTGAAGAAGCCGTGAATCATGCCCTTTTCGGTGTTGATGATAGGGAAGGAGGCGTCCGGGGAGAAGCCGACTTCCGGCATTTCCGTGTGCGCGCAGTAATACGCCATGTCTTCCCAGCCGGATTCCTCGTCGCAGCCAAGAATCAGACGGATGGACTTCTTCAGCGGAATGCCCGCTGCCTTGATGGCGTTCATGGCATACAGCGCCGCCAGCGCCGGCCCCTTGTCGTCGCTCGTGCCGCGCGCGAAAATCTGGTCGCCCACGCGCGTCGCGGTGAACGGCGGGGTCGCCCAGTTGTCGCCCGCCGGAACAACGTCGAGGTGTCCCAGCACGGCGATGGCTTCTTTCGATTCGCCCGGCAGGGTGATATCGCACGCATAGCCGTCGAAATCGCGGGTTTCATAGCCGAACGCCTTTGCGTCCGCCATGGCCACATCCAGCATCCGGCGCACATCCTTGCCAAACGGCGCACCGGGCGTGGCTTCGCCCTTCACCGACGGCACTTCCACCCAGCGGCACAGCTGTGCGGCATAGTCCTCCGCGTGCGCATCCAGATAAGCAAATACTTTTTCGTACATGGGAAAATTCCTCCTTATGCTGAAAATCATGGGGTCGAGAATGATATTTCGCGGTTGCAGGCGAAAATTCCTGCTTGATGCGAAAAAAAGTTAAGGGAGACTAACTTAACGCAAATGTTCCCAAAACAATCAAAGCCAAGCCGAAGACAACCCCAAAAAGTGGCGGCGCCGAAGGGGTCAAGGGGGGCGACCGCAGACTTCGTCTGTTTCCATTGCCCCCTTGTCGCCTCCGCAGAGGCGAAATCCCCTGCTTGCGGAAAAGACCAGCTATGGTCGGAAATCATGCAGCGTGGTCGCGCCCATTTGGCGCGACAATGTGCAAGCAGCGGGTAGAGCAGCTTGGGGGCGCTCCTGCGGGAGCGCGAAGTTACTGGCAGGGACGCTTCGCTGCCTGCGCATTGTTGACTTCTTCCTTTGAGTAGGCTTGACGAGAAACAGTTGGGGCGTTGCCCCAAACCCCACAAGGGACGCTGTCCCTTGACCCTGCAAGGGGGAATCCCCCACTTGACCCCTTTGCGCGATTGAGTTGGTCTCACTCCCATGCTTTGCCCGCGTGTTTATCCTCTTTTTCCCTTCCCTTAATCGTAATCGGGGAGCGGGGGGAAATCCCGCCCAGATAGCTGCATCAATTCACCCACCGTCACCGGGCGCAATCCCTTCACATTGATCCAATTATCCAGCGCCTTATCCAGCACCTCCGCCGTATGATACCCATTGATATGGAACTGCACCACGCACCCGCTCGTCACCCGGTCGCTCGTCACGCGGTACACCATCTGATACACCTTATCCTTATACGCGTCCGACCAGTCGCACGCGTCGATTGCGAACAGGCAGTCCTCTACGCCTTCCGCGCGGGCAATGGCGGTGACGATGCTGTTCGTCGCGCCCAAATGCGCACAGAACAACCGCGGCCGTACGCCGAAAGTCTCTTCACACAGGTCGTTCAGCTCGCGGATGTTCTCCTGCACACGCGCGTAGGAGACTTCAGTCATGTTGATGAGGTTGTTGCCGTGGCTGCCAAGCTCGTGGCCCGCATCAATGATGCGCTGGATGCGCTCCGGGTTGCGGCGCACGAAATCGCCCGTGACGTAGAATGTCCTCTTCACGCCGTATTTGTCCAGCGTGTTCAGCATGTCAGTCAGCTGCTTTTCTGATGCGCCGCTGCAAACAATCATCACGCCGACAGCAGGCTCAGAGGGGGTCAGGCGGGTGACGCGCGGCAGGCTGATGTCCGAAAACGCGGCGAAGGAATCTGTTTCGTTCACTTTCTCGCCGTCCAGCCAGACAGACAGCTTGTTGCCGCCCAGCATGTCCTCCGTCACATAGACCGAGAAGGTCAGGTCGTAGCGCGGATTGCGCCAGAACGCACGCTCCAGCACTTCGCCGCGGAGATTGCGCAGCTCCAGATACTTCTCCGGCACAGTTGCGCTGTTTTTGTTCTTGCACGATACGGTGATTTTGATTTCGCGGTCGAGATACCCGACGTAGAATCCGCTCTTGAACGTGACAATCGGCGCAACGACGGGGGTCGTGTCCTCTTCGTTCTCCTCCGCGAACGCAGCGCCGCCCAGCAGCATCAGCACCATCAGCAGCAAACTCAGCAGTTTCTTCATCTTTACCACTCCTTTTTATCCAACTTTCATCCGTGAAAGCTGTGTTTGCAAATGGAAAGTTACCTTAAACCTGCGGGCGCACAACCACCTGTGCGCCTTCCGGCACCAGCGTCGGTTCAACCACAAACCCCGTCGGAACGGACAAAATCCGTAAACTGTCCATGTCCTCCAGAATTCGCTGATTGAACTTCGTCACGCGGCAGCCCTCGATGAACGCGGGGATGATGAGTTCCGTATCCGAACCGATGTACTCAATGACCGAGTAGGTGCTGCCCTTCTCTGCCTGTCCCAGATACGAGCCGACGATGAGCGTATCGCCCTCTGTCATCAGCCCCAACCCGACGCGCAGGTCACGCGCACGGGCGCTGAAGGGGGCGGGGAGGGTCAGCGCGTTCAGCCGGGAACAGCCCGTCAACGCGTCATGCCCGATTTCACGCACGGATGCGGGAATGGCGAGTGCCGTCAGGTGTGTGCAGCCGCGCAGGGCTTCGTGGTCGATGCGGGTCAGGGTGTCCGGGAGATTCAAGAATTCCAGCGACGTGCAGTTCATCAGCGCCTGCATGGGCAGGACGGTCAGCGCGTTCGGCAGGTGGACGCTATTCAGCGCGGTGCAGCCCGAAAGGACAGCGCCACCAACGGCTGTCACTGAATCGGGGAACGCGATTTCGCGCAGCGCGGTGCAGGACGCGAACGCGCGGTACTCGATGGTTTCCAGCCCGTCATTCAGCGTGATGCTTGTCAGCGCCGAGCAGCCCTCGAAGGCACTGCCGCCGATGTGGCGGAGCGTTTTAGGGAGCGTGACGGCGGTCAGGTCGGTGCGCATGATGAACGCGCACAGCCCGACGCTCACAACGGGGAGGCTGTCGAGCGTTTCCGGAAGGGTGATTTCGCCGCCTTGCCCGTAGTATTCCATGATTTCCGCGCCGGTGTCGATGGCGCGGTAGGTGTAGTCACCGCATTGCATGGTGTGTACTTCCTCATTATAGGAGTATGGATTTTGAAGCTGATTTTTTCTCCATAATGGGCTTTAGAGCAGCAGCCAGAGGGCAATGAAAACAGACGAAGTCTGCGGTCGCCCTCTGGATGTTACTTGGATTTTATACTATTTCCAAATGAGAATGCGCCAAGATGCGCCGCGAATTTTTCGCTCTGGCTAACGGGAGTGGAATGCAGCGTAGCAGCGCTACGCTAAATGGAACGACCGGACGACAGAGCGGAAAAGGCGCAAGCAGATGGCGCAGGTGAATTTGGAAATAGTATTAGCGGGAGTTTTTTAGTTAGTGCGCAGGGACGCTTCGCTGCCTGCGACCAAGGTGTCGGGCTTGACTTTTCCTTTGAAATGGTCACACGCCCAACCGTTGGGGCGTTGCCCCAAGCCCCACCAGAGGCGCTGCCTCTGGACTCCGCAAGGGACATTGTCCCTTGACCCTTTTTTTGCGCCCCGGCTTGAGCGCGTTTCCCTTATGGTTAATTTTCGCGGCTGAGTGCCGCCAGAACAGCGTTGCGCATCTGTCGAACCACCCGCGTCGTACCGGAATCAACCGTGTTCTGCATCGACAGAATCGTCATCTGCTGTCCGGGGAAGTTGGCAAAGTATGTTCCCAGCCAGCCATCCCAGCCGTATTCGCCCGCGCAAGCTAATCCGGCGATGCGCCCCGGTTCAGCGCAAATGCGCATCAGGTGCCCGTAGCTGTACCCGTCCAGCGAATCCCACATATCGCGGCGAACCGCGTCTTTCAGCTGCGGCTGCGTCATGCAGGCGACTGTCGCGGGCGAGAGAATCCGCCGTCCCTCGTAAGTGCCGCCCGCCAGCAGCATATCGGTAAAGTGGCTGTAATCCTCCAGCGTCGAAACAAGCCCCGCGCCGCCAGATTCAAAGGCAGGTTCGCGGTCGTAAACGCCGACAGCAAGGTGGGTGCTTGTCCACGGCACAAGTCCGTTTTCCGTGCGCTTGTAGGCGGTCACAAGGCGATTCCGCTTGCTTTCGGGAACGTAGAAGCCGGTGTCCACCATGTCCAGCGGCTCAAAGAACTCCTTGCGGAGGAACTCGCCGAAGCGCATTCCGCTGACGACCTCCACCACCGCGCCGAGGATGTCCGCGCAGGTGGAGTAGCGCCAGTGCGTGCCCGGCTGGAAGGACAGCGGCTGCTGCCCCAAGCGGTTGCAGAACTCCACCGTCGGCACGCCGCCGCCCGCAAGGATTTCCTGCGTTGCTTCGTCGAACACCTTTGCGGCGTACTGTCCCGCCGGGTCGCTGTCGGGGTAGCAGACGCCCGCCGTCATGCCGAGCAGCTCCATCAGCCACGGCGCGCGGGTCGCGGGGCGAATCGTGCCCTGCTTATCGACGACGCGCGCATTTCGGAAGCCCGGCAGATAACGGTCTACGCCGTCCATCAGGTCAATCTGCCCGCGCTCCACCAGCAGCATCACGGCGGCGGCCGTAATCGGCTTGGACTGGCTGTACAGGCGGAAGATGCTGTCGCGGTGAATCAGCCGCCCCGACGCAATGTCGGACATGCCCGCCTGCGTATAGAGCATTTCCTCTCCGCAGCGCCGCACCAGTACGCTGATGCCTGCGCATTCCTGCGCTTCGACAGCGGAGGCGAGAATATCGGTGACTTGTTCGTGAAGGGTCATGAGAATAACCTCCTTGCATGTTCTTCAGCAATCATTCGTCGCTTTCGATGAAATCCGGCAGCTGATGCAGCGTCACAAAGCTGCTATCCCGATAAATCGCCCGCAGCGACTCCGGCGTGTTCCCCTTGCTGCTGTCCGTCAGCCAGCTGGTGTGCCACACCATGAAGTACGCCCACGGGGCATTCGTCGCGTCCATCTCCGCGCGGGTCGGAATCTGTCCGCACTCGTGGAACACAATCGGCATCCCTGCCGGGGCAAGCGCGGCACAGCGCCGGTATAAATCCCCCTGCGCGCCGACCTTGTAGCTGTCGCCGCCGAGAATATCCACCACGTCGTCCCCTGGATACCACGGGCGCAAATCCTCCGTCGCGTCAGAGAAGCCCAACACCCAAATTAGATTCCGCAGACCGTGAACATGCGTGTAGCGGTCGTACATCAGCCGCCACAAGCGCACGAAATTCGCCGCGCCGCCGCGTCCCCACCAGAACCAGCCGCCGTCCATCTCGTGGAAAGGCCGCCAGAGAACGGGAACGCCATCTGACTGCAAGCGCTTGAGGTAGGGGACGGCGTGGTCAAGCCCATCCAGCAGGCGGCGGTTCGCTTCCGTGCCGTCCACAAAAGCGGAAGCCCAATCCAGCTCGCTTTCGCGGCATTCGGGGTAACCGGAGAAGAAATCCGCGCCCGTGTGCCAGCAGATGGTGGGAATGCCGCCGCGCGCCCACCAGTCCTTCGCGCGCTGCGTCACGCCCAGATAGTCGTTATCCATGAAATCCAGCCCTCGAATGGCAGGCTGACGACCGGTGACATCGGTCAGATAGCTGATTTCATGCTCAGTCGAGCGGCACCATTGGCTTTCCATCTGCCCGGTCAGGCACTTGCCGGAAAGCGATTGCAGGTATTCATAGACGCGCCGAGCGGCGGGCAGCGGATTTTCCGCGCAGAGGGGACGGAACATAATGCTTCTCCTTTGCTTTGCAGGAATCTGCTTGCAGTATAGCAGGAAATGCCCGCCTTTGCAACGGGTAGAAGGGAAAAAGGGAGGGGAAAAAGCATGGAAAATCAGGCGGCGGCAGTTGTCCAAGAAGAGGGTTTGTGCTATACTTATTATGGGTGTTTATTGGAATGCCCATGAACCAGCGGGCATCCCCGCTATGGGAGTTAATAAATGAAGCTGAAAAAATTGGAGCTGTATGGCTTCAAATCCTTTGCCCAGCGGACGGAAATCGTCTTTGATGAGGGCATAACGGGCATCGTCGGGCCGAATGGGTCGGGCAAGAGCAACATCGGCGACGCGGTGCGCTGGGTGCTGGGCGAGCAGAGCGCGAAAACCCTGCGCGGCGCGAGCATGTCCGACGTGATTTTCAACGGCACGCAGAAGCGCAAGCCGCTGTCCTACTGCGAAGTATCGCTGGTGTTTGACAACGATGACCATGCGCTGGCGATGGAAGCTGCCGAGGTTATGGTCACGCGCCGCGTCTACCGCAACGGCGAATCCGAATATTACTTAAACCGCACCGCCTGCCGCTTGAAGGACGTGGTTGACCTCTTCCGCGATACGGGCATCGGCAAAGAGGGATACTCTATCATTGGGCAGGGGCGCATTGACGAAATCCTCTCCCGCAAGAGCGAGGATCGCCGGCAGGTGTTCGAGGAAGCGGCGGGCATCGTTAAGTTCAAGGCGCGCAAGGAAGAAGCGGACAAGAAATTGCAGCGGACGCTGGAAAATCTGGAGCGCGTCGATGATATTCTGGATGAGCTGACGAAGCGCCTGAAGCCGCTGGAAGAACAGAGCCGCAACGCCCGCGTGTATCTGGAACTGTCCACCGAACTGAAGGATTTGGACTTGAACCTCTTCCTGATTCGCTCCGACCGGGCGCGGGCGCGCTTGTCCGAACTGGAAAGCGAACTGCTGACCGTCCAGACGATTCTGGCGGACACGGAAAGCAACCTGACCGATAAGACCACCCGCCGCGACGAGACGCAGAACCGCATCGATCAGCTGGAAGAAGCCATCACGAAGGCGCGCACCGAACTGATGGAATGCGCCGAGCATGTGCACGAATCGCAGAAGAAGCTCTCCGCCCTGCAAAGCCGCCGCGAGACGCGCAGCGAGAACCGCCAGCGCATCGTCCGCGAGCAGGAGGAAGCCCAGGAGCGGCTGGCGGAAATCGAGAAGGATCATGCACGGATTCAGGCGGACGTGGAGAAGCAGCACAGCCTGATTGCCGACGCGGAGCAAATCCTCCGGGCGACGCAGGAAGCCGCCGAAAAGGCGCAGGCGAAGGAAAAGGAAGCGGACGCCGCGCTGGAAGCGCAGAAAGCCGCTGTCATTGACCAAATGAACCGCCTGTCCGATGTGCGCAACGACAAGACGCGCCTGAACACGATGCAGGCGCAGATGGAAACGCGCTTGACGGAGATTGAAGAATCCAGCGGGGCACTGCAGGAGCAGGAAGCTGCCCTGCGGGAAGCCTTGACTGCCGTCGAAAAGCAGCTGGAAACAGAAAATCAGCATCAGCAGCAGTGTCAGGAGAAGCTGGCGCAGGCGCGGCAAGCGTCGGATGAGGCGGATGCCGCGTATGCCAATTTGCGCGCGGATGTCGAAAAGCAATCCGCCGATATGCAGGCCGCGGCAAGCCGTCATAACGTCCTGACCGAAATGACGCGCGACATGGAAGGCTACAACATGGCGGTTCGCCGCGCGATGACCTACGCCAAGCAGCGCGGCTTGACGGGCGTCAAGGGCGTACTGGCGCAGCTGATGACCGTTCCGCAGGCGTACGAAACGGCGATTGATATGGCGCTTGGCGCGGCGCAGCAGAACATTGTCACCGACACCGAAGAGACGGCGAAGGAACTGATTAACTACCTGCGCCAGAATCGGCTGGGGCGCGCGACGTTCCTGCCGATGAGCGCCATCCGCGGCAAAACGCTCTATGGCAATGAGCGCAATGCGTTGAAGCTGCCGGGCTGCCTCGGCGTGGCGAGCGAACTGGTGCAGTGCGCGCCGGAATATCGCGGCATTGTGGAAAATCTGCTGGGGCGCACGGTGATTGCCGACAACCTCGACCACGGCATTCCGATTATGCGCGCGGGCAATCACGCGTTCCGCTTGGTGACGCTGGAAGGCGACGTGATGCACTCCGGCGGCTCGATGACGGGCGGTTCGGCGCAGTCGAAGGTGTCCAACCTGCTCAGCCGCGAGCGTGAACTGAAGGAATTGACCGTGAAGCTGCAAACCGGGCGCGCGGAACTGGACAAGTGCCGTCAGGAACTGGCGCAGCGTCAGCAGATGGCGCAGGAGAAGCGGCAGAAGGTCAGCGACGCGGTGAACGCATTGCATCAGCAGGAGATTGCCGTCGCCCGCGAACAGGCGCGCCGCGAAAGCGTATCCGCCGACCTGAACACCCATTTGCAGCGGATGCAGGAGACTGAGCAGGCGCGCGTGCAGCTGCATCAGTCGCTGGAGGACATTCACCAGCAGCTGGAGACCATTGAACATCAGCGCACGGGCGCGCAGGGCGACCAGAGCGCGATGGAGCAAAAGACCATTGAAATGCAGAATGCGCTGGTCAAGGCGCGCGCGGAAGCCAGCGCGGAAAACGACCGCCTGATGGTGCGCACGCTGCAATTGTCCGACCTGCGCCACGGCTTAAGCGACTTGGAGCGCGACGAAGCCCACGCGCAGCAGGATCAGGCGCAAATCCTCCGCGAACAGGAGCGCCGCGAACAGCTGCTGCACGAGATGGACGAGCTGGACGCCATTGACGAGAACGACATGAAGCGCGAGGAAGCCGAATCCGCCCGCCGCCAGAAGGAGCAGCTGCGGCAGGAGAGCGCCGCGCAGGCCATCGAGCAGCGACGTTCACAGGCGCAAAGTGACCTGCGCGACATCCTCAGCGACATGGAAAACCTGCACGAAGCCTACAACCGCGACAGCGAGAAGCTGCACAAGACCGAGCTGGCGAAGGCGCGCATCGAGGGCGACCAGAAGAATCTGCAAAACCGCATCTGGGACACCTACAAGCTGACCTACGCCGGGGCAGAGGAGTTCCGCCGCACGCCCTTCGACGAGAAGGAAAGCGACCGCCGCGCCGCCGAGCTGCAAGGGCAGATTCGCGCACTGGGGACGGTCAACGTCGGGGCGGTGGAGGAATACGCCGAAACCAAGGCGCGTGTGGACGACCTGACCGCTCAGCAGCAGGACTTGAAGCGCGCGGAAATGGACTTGCGCGAACTCATCGAGCGGCTGCTGATTCAGATGCGTTCTACATTCGTCGAGAACTTCTCGAAGATGCAGGGGTACTTCGCTGAGACGTTCACGCGGCTGTTCGGCGGCGGTCACGCGGAACTGAAGCTGATGGATCCCGACGACCCGCTGAACTGCGGCATCGAGGTCAACGCCCAGCCGCCGGGAAAGAAATTGCAGCTCTTATCGCTGCTCTCCGGCGGCGAACGCGCGCTGACGGCCATTGCGATTCTGTTCGCGATGCTGAAATTGAAGCCCACACCGTTCTGCATACTGGACGAGATTGAAGCTGCGCTGGATGACGCGAATATCGGGTATTACGCGGATTATTTGAAGGAATACTCGAAAGGAACGCAGTTTATCGTCGTGACGCACCGCAAGGGGACGATGGAGCGCTGCAACAGCCTGTTCGGGGTGGCGATGGAGGAACAGGGCGTGAGCCGGATGGTGTCGGTGTCGCTGCAGGACTATCAGGAGTAAGGGAAAACTGAAAGGGGTATCACGGCGGACAAATCCGCCTGATGAAAAAGGAGGTTTTTCGCATGAGTGAAAACGAAAACAATCAGTATCGACTGCTGTCGCCGTGGGCGTATGTGGGCTATGGCATCCTGTTCACGCTTCCGGTCATTGGCTGGATTCTCGCCATCGTCTTTGCGCTGAATGACGACAACCTGAACCGCCGCAACTTTGCGCGCGGTTACTGGTGCGGCGTGCTGGTGGCGGTCATCGTGGCGGTTATCCTGTCGATTGCTGGAATGGTGATGGGCGTGTCGATCATGGATGGGCTCAGCAGCTATCAGTATAACTACCGATATTGATGAGGAAATTATCAGAAGCGAGGCTGCCTGCCGAGTGCGGGCAGTCTTTTTTGCTGCCCGGATGGCGCAAGCAGCGGAATCCTCTTGTGAGGTTCCACAACAATTTGGGATGCTTTTGTTAGGAAGGCCAGAAATATACCATTTTGCAAGAAAACACTTGACTTTTTTCGGGGGGGGGTAAAATGGAAATAGGTACACGCGACATAAAATAAATTAGGAGGAAGATGGCGTGGAAATTCAAAGAAACAAAGGGCTGAATCGGGCATTCATTGTGCTGGCGGTGCTGACTATCGTGCTTCGTTCAGCGAGCATGATTCTCGAAATCTGGCTTGATGGAAGCATTCATTTGGGGTTGTTGTGTAGTCTGCTTTGCGCAGTGCTTCCAATTCTGGCAATGACTGGCAGCAGACACAAAGCTGCTTCCATCGTGTTTTCGCTCGCTTACATCATCGTGCTTGCTTTTGTGCTTTGGGTAACCCAGATTGCAAACGGGCGCCTTGCATCCCTAACATCTTGGAACCTGGTCATCAATTGTGCAAATATTCTGCTTGACTGCACTTATGGAATTTTCCCATTACTCAATGCAGTTGGCAAAGTGGAGAATAAAAAGAAGCTCGCCATTACATGTCTCATTCTGGGGGGCATCGCAACCATCTGGAACGTTTACTCTCTCATCGACGAGCTTTCATTCTTTTATTGGCGTCGTTCTCTTTTCAATGTGAATTATCGCGTATATTATTATGCGTTCAATACGACGTACTATCTGAGCTATTGCGTAATCCTCTTTGCCATCGGCATGGGAATTCTGCGCGATGTACCACCAGAAATGTTCAAGAAAAAACAAGTTCAGGAGGGCGACCATACGATGTCATCGAAAAGCAAGCAGACCGCCCTATTCCTCTCCATCTTCACCGGTGTGCTGGGCGTTGACCGCTTCTACCTCGGCTACACGGCATTGGGCGTGTTGAAGCTGCTTACCGCGGGCGGCTTCGGTATTTGGGCGCTGATTGACTTCATCCGAATCGGCGTTGATTCGCTCCGCCCGGCGGATGGTTCGCCGTGGGTGGAGGAAACGCGCGACGAGAACATCCGCAGCATCGCCGCGAATATGCAGACCATCGCCGAGAAGCTGGAGAAGCTGCAAGCGCAGAATGTTCCGGCAGAAGCGGAAAAGCCGCAGACGGACGGCGAAAATCAGGGGACACACAAGGTGTCGCTGAAAAAATAACTTCCAATGGCAATAGCCGTAGGGCTGTCAGGCGCAGAACGCTTGGCAGCCTTTCGCGTGGGGAAAAATCCGCTTGCAAACTGCGCGAAAAACCAGTACAATAGAATCGTATTCTTGAATATCAGCATGAACGAGGTGCTTTTGATGCCTTTGTGGAAACGAACGCTGGCGGCGCTCCTGCTGGCGGTGATGATGATACTGCCCTTCGCGTCGGCGGAGGACGCGGGGGAGGCCGTGCCGGATGACAGCGTGGAGTGGACGGAGGGCGCGGCGAACATCACGCGCGATTTGACCCTGAATGATGAGGGTGACGACGTGTCCGCCCTGCAAACCGCGCTGACGGATTTGTGCTATTACAGCGGCGACGTAACCGGGCGCTACGGCGAGGCGACCAAAACCGCGGTGGAGGATTTTCAGCGCGATTTTGCCCTTGCGGTGACGGGCATGGCGGACAAAGCGACGCAGGAAGCCATCTATGCGGCGGACTATCGCCCGCTGCGGCTGGGATGCGTGGGCGAGGACGTGCGGCAGGCGCAGATTCGCCTGATGGCGCTGGGCTACTACACGGGCAAGATTTCCGGGCGCTATCTGCCCGCGACACAGGAAGCCATCCGCCTGTTCCAGACGGCGAATGCCCTGCCGATTACGGGCGAAGCGGATGTGCAGACGCTGGAACGCCTGTTCAGCGGCGATGCCATCAGCCGGGATTCGTCCGCCGCGGCGACGCCCACCCCGTCGCCCACGCCCGGAATGCACCTCTCGGATGAAACCACCACCCCGACGCCCGCGCCGACGGTGGCGTTCGTCAAGAAACTGCAATACAACAAGTCCAAGGGCGAAGAAGTCAAGCTCGTGCAGACCCGCCTGACGGAACTGGGGTACTATTCCGGCAACATCAGCGGCAATTTTCTGGGGCACACGCGCAACGCGGTGAAGGCATTCCAGCAGCAGAACGCGCTAAGCGTGGATGGCATCGTGGGCGAAAACACATGGAACGCGCTGTTCAACGACCCGGATGTGCGTGCCGCGGCTGATGATCCGAAGCCTACGCCTGAACCGACGCCTGTGCCGTTTGCCATCACGGTGGACGTCAACAATCAGGTGACGACCGTCTACGGGCGCGACGAAAACGGCGATTACACCGTTGTTGTGCGGCAGATGCTCTGCTCCACCGGCACGCGCAAGAATCCGTCGGATATCGGCACATTCACACTCAACGGGCGCACGGCGCGCTGGTGCTACTTCCCGGAGTGGGGCAGCCACGCGCAGTACTGGACGCGCATCAACTCGTCCATTGCGTTCCATTCCGTCATTTACAACACGGTCAACACGATGGATTTGTCGGTCAAGTCCTACAAGAACCTCGGCAAGCGCGCGTCGCACGGGTGCATTCGCCTGACCGTTGCGGATGCGAAGTGGATTTACAACAACTGCGGCGCAGGGACGGTCGTCACGATTCGCGCCGATATGCCCGCTGACCCGGAACTCCGCGCCGCGCTGAAGCTGCCCTCGCTGAATACGAAGAACATGCTGCCCTACGTCACGCCGCAGCCGACCGCCGAGCCGGATTACCGCGTCGGGGCGATGCCGCCGCAGCCCTTCCGGACACTGAAAGTGAACAGCTCCGGCGAGGATGTGTACTGGATGCAGCGGAAGCTGACGGATCTTGGCTACTATTCGGGCAAGTGCTCCGGCACGTTCCTGGCAGGCACGCAGAACGCGGTGAAGGCGTTCCAGAAGGCGAACAGTTTGTCTGCGACGGGCACGGCGGATATGAAAACACTGAAGCTGCTGTATGCGGAGGAACTGTCGGCGACACCCACGCCGGAGATCACGGCGGATGACCGCACGCCGGAGCCGCTGCCGACGCCGGCGGCAGGGCAGTGAGATTCTCTGCGGGCGTGATACGATTTCCAGATTCAACTGCGCCATCTGCTTGCGCCTTTTCCCTTCTGGCGTCCGCTCATTCCACTTAGCGTAGCGCTGCTACGCTGCGTTTCATTCACGTTAGCCAGAATGAAAAATTCGCGGCGCATTCTTATCTGGAAATAGTATGAAATCCTGCGCGGCGAATTTGAAAATAGTATAAAAATAGAACGCGCTCGTCAGCGGAAAGGCTGGCGGGCGCGTTTGCATTTGCGCACAATTGACGATGCTTGAAAATTGTGCTATATTCCCCGGCGTGGCGCGGAAATCGACCATTTTCTTGCTGTCGTGAACGCCGGGGGCTGGCTGTCATTTGGTTCTTCACGGAATCTTGGGGGAAGAGCAGCTTGAGGGCGCGTCTGCGGAC